>Ga0181389_1000815_pt1 | contig 12578 bp, 6 predicted proteins | sample 12SPOviralmetaG_FD_130121 | JGI IMG/M metagenome (GOLD analysis project Ga0181389, IMG submission 130121) | Marine viral communities from the oligotrophic San Pedro Time Series (SPOT) site, San Pedro Channel, CA, USA - 12 SPOT_SRF_2010-06-29 | ecosystem: Environmental > Aquatic > Marine > Strait...
ATATAATTGATCTGCAAAAGTATGCTTTAGCGGAAATAAATCCGTAACTCTTCCTTTAACAATATTTACACCATCGGCGTTATCTACTAGATACTGCTGAAGTTCTGATATTATCTCTCGAGACGTGGATACATTGTGCTCTCCACGCTTTTCGATTTTGTCTTTCATTTGATTAAATTTAACTATATATAGTATAGTTACATTCTAAGCACTTTATTTACTACTTTCAAACGCGTCTACAGTAACACTAAATAACTCTGCTTTAGTTGTAGAGTTATTTTTAAACTTAAACATAGCGTAGTAACCGAGCATACCTCTAGCTTGTTGGCAATTGTTTTTGCTAAACAATATAAAAGGATCTCCACAACCACCTTCTCTTGTCTTATCACACCCTATTTCTAGTTGATCTCCATATAACTCTGTTTCACACACGATACTGCTGCTAAGTAAACCGTCTACCTGCGTGTTGTTACTCATTGATATTATAGGTCCTATTTCAACAACGTCATCGTAGTTTACCTCAAATCCACCGTCGTCAGATGGGTATATGTAATATGCTACGTCTCCAACCTCTACTGAGTCTTGCAACGATATTCCCGGAAAATTAATTGTTATAGTAAAGTTTGGCATTAGCTTGTTGTTATAAAATTATCTATATCTATTGTAAAGGCTTCGCTTGAAGTTCCAAATTGTTCAACCTTAAAAAGTCCTGTTATGGTAAGGTTTGGAGCGGAATAACTAGTTGTAAGACTTTCTAGCAATACACTATTTTCTATCAGCGTCCCATCTTCAGCTAGAAAATCTAACGCATAAGTCCGATCGTTTATTGCTGTAGCGGTAGATAAGTTACTTGCTATCGCTCCAGCTCCTGGTATAGAAGCTCCTTTGCCAGTGGTAAAAGGCGTTATTGCTGCAGATCCAGATCCTAGCGCGGCTGTAAGAGTAAAGGCTCTATAGCCAGGCCTACCGTCCATTATAGTGTAATCCAGTGTCTCACCATTTTCTAACGTAGTTTTGTGGTCTATTAACTTACTTAAAGTAGGTTTTTTCCCAGGCACTCCAGATATAGACGCTGCTCCTCCAAAAGTCCAAACTCCTGCGTGAGCTGTTGACGTAGCTGCTAGAGTTATTGTTGTTAACACATTTTGTCTGTACCTTTTAGGATTAGCTTCCGTTGGAACCCTATCGTTCATCACGGTTAAACCAGTAGGTACTATGTATATTTCAAAGTCTTTTTTTGTCGACGTCGCTGGTATATTTATTTTGTACTTTGTTTTTGTTCTACCAGACACAAGACTATCAGCACCATACCTTCTAGTCTTAGCATCTAGGAAGTCAAACTTTTGACTTTGAAAGTCATAAAATTTTCCGTTAGAAAGATCTTTTATTACTGGATAAAAGAAGGCACCTACGTCATGCGAAACTACTATCTCTTGTCGCTGTGCGTTTTTGTAATTTCCAGTTAAATCTACTTTGCTGATAGGAGCAACAGCAACATCATGTACAGTGAGCTCAGTAGTAGATCCGTGGTGGTTAGGATCTGAAGTTAAGTTTACAGCCCAAACAATTAACATACCGCCATGATAGTTCTGTGCGAAAAAGTTAAATTGCCCACGAAAAAGCTCCTCTTGTGTTGTTTGCCCTTCAACAAAAGGCCCATCAGCACCTATCGGGTCATACGTAACCGGAGAAGTCCAGCTTCCAGTGGTTCCAGGTATTGAGTCTGTAAAAACTCCTGGTCCACTTACCCCGTTAAAAAACAGCCCAGGCTGTCTAGCTACCAGTCCAAAAGCACCTCTAGAGTACGGAGGAACCTTGTAAAACACGGTAGATTTAATTTTTGTTACGTATGGGTATTGGCCTTCTAGCACTTCGTGTTCTATCGCCATTCTTCCGCCAGTTGGTCCTATTGGACTAAATCTAGCGCTTACACCAAGCGATTGAGATTCAGCATTAGTAAGATACTTACCAGGTGCCGCTGTAAACGTGTAGCTGTATATTTTAGTTCCTTGCAGGTCGTGTGCCCTTAGCTTATTAAGGTCAACATCGGGTAGAAAGTTGTCTGAGCCTTGAAACGTTGTAGGTGGCGTTTGGCCAAACTCAGGGCTGCTATAATGTATTATATTTATATCACTTTCACTGCTAGTGTAAAAATCGTTAGGATCATAAGCAAAAGGGCTAGTGTAGTCGTGTAAATCTTTAACCCATTGGTCAGGGTTACTAGTTCCACTAAAAACAGTGCCAACCTGATTGACAGCTTCATACTCTATCGTGTAGTCATCACCGGCTTCAATACTAGCTAGCTGGCCGTACTGACCTTGAACTCCGGATGCTTGACTAGCGCCGTGAATGATATGATTTCTAATCCCAAAGCCGAATGCTTCATCAGGTACACTTTCAACATGCCCTAGTTGGCAAGAGCCATCATCAACAGTTGCAGCTATGTTGTAGTTAAGTGCGTCTGGATTAGTACACCCAGGTATATCTACTTGATCGTACTCACACGAACCATCATCTGTTGTAGCAAGAGGATCATAGTTGTTAGCATTTGGGTCTCTACATCCAGGTCTTTTAAAAAAACAAGAGCCATCATCAGCGGTTGCGTTTGGATCGTAGTTTAATGCGGTAGAATCTGTACAGCCAAAAACCTGTGGTATAACCCTGTCAATATCTAGGAATAAATCTGTAGTAGCGCCTGTCATTGTAAAGGCAGAGTACTGCACATGAACGCGAACCGAATTAGCTTGTTGTTGAAAAGAAACTGAGTTTATATTATCACTCTTGTTTACTCCGTTTCCACCTACAGAAAACTCGTCAGCCAATATTGTACTTCCATCTGTAGAAGTTATAATCAATATACCTTCTCCAGCTGGAATTAAATCTCCTACCAGCGCACTTATTTCAAAATCCGTTATAACACAACCTTGTATTGCCATTTTTTTTATTAATTAATCCCAGCCAAATGCGCCAGATTCTTTTATAAATATTCTTTTTGGTAGAGGCGCAACTGAATTAGGATCACTATGTTCTAGCGCGCCAATACCTATGCCTTGTACTGTAAAATCACTTTCGTCTAAGTTTTCTAAAGTAGTACACTCCCCAGCTATGTAGTTGAACCATTTTCCCTCTTTGTTCAAAAACTCTCTTACTTTTCCATTTTCTAAATCTGTTTCAGCATACTCAACAAACCATCCTTTTTTATTGCTAAGGTTGTAAAACTCTTTGTCCGTATAGTCAACACCTTCAAAGCTTACCGTAGAGAACTTGTCTATTTTAGATTGAGAACCTTCATATTTTATTGTTTGAAAGTTTTTTACCGAGCTTGCAGCATCGTTGAATATAACGCTAACGTAAGAAAACTCGTTTACACCTGGATTTATTCCGTGAAACTTATTTCTAACAGGGTTCAAATGGTGTTGCCACATCGATCCTTCTTTAAACGTGTAGTATTGGTTGTTAACACCTACTGCTGACTCATAAACGTAAGACTTAAAACTAACCCACCCTTTAGCTCGCTCGCTGTAACTAACTGTTATTGGACTAAAAATGGTGTTTTTATTTATTCCCGTTATTACTTCTTGATAGCCAGCAAGACCAGCTCTTTGCAAGCTAGTAATACAGATATTGTAGTTGCCTTTTCTAGGATCAAAAGATCCAAAAAGCTTAATGTTAGGTATGTTGCTAAACGTGTCTGTAAAGTAGTCTGACATACCATAACTAGATATTTCTGTTATACCATCCTTAGAAAGCCTTAAGACAGCTCCTCTTTGCGTATCTGTGAAGTAGCATCTGTATTCGTCGGCCGCAAAGCTTTCTGGATTTGTAGATATGCCATAGTCTCCAGAAAAAGGATTAGCTGATCCTAGCACCTTGCTTGTAGCGGTTACATTGCTTTTTCCGTCAGCGTTAAACAAAGCATCTTTTTGAGATAAGATTTTTAACACTTTGTCCTCACAGAATACAACTATATCACCTTGCCTAGAGAATAGCTTTTGAATACTGCCATTGTCCGGGTTTAGATCTTTAGTTATAGGCTCTGCTTGTATAAATTGATTAAATCTATTTACCCCAGACTTAGAATTGTATATTCCAGAGAATATTAAACCTGTTTTTCTTCGCTCTTCTTTATATTGCTCAGCAATAGTTGTCGATGCTTTAACTCCATTCTGTATTGTAGGCGCATTAAAGTCATCTCTTATTCTATCTGATTCAACACCATTTCCAAAGCTATAGCAATTAAACCAAGGTAGTTTTATTTTAGAGTTGTGTATATTACCATTAACAATAATAAAAGAATCTCCATCAACGTGATTCTGCTCTACCAGTAGCTCTATAAATCCTCCCCATCCGTCTCCTATTGTTACATACTGACCAGAAACAACACCAACGCCATTAGAATCTAGTAGTTCTGAACTTAATAGTATTTTTACTTGATTAACATTTGAAGTAAATTCGTACCCTGTAACCGTGTGTGTAACTAATCCTTCTTCACCAACAATTTCTTCGTCAGCTACGTATTGTATTGGAGCCCCTATGATAGCTAACGTTTCGTCATTATCTAAGCTTAACGATATAGGATATGCTCTACTAACCTCGTAGTATATGTCTAGTCCAATATCTTCCTTTGGGTAAGTCTCAAATACAGCTGGATTTTTAGATGAAAACCCACTGTCTTCACTTGAGTAAGGCCCCATTATCTCAAGCGTAGTTTTCATTGAAAGATCGTGAGCTATTAAAGACCTTACATCAAATATAGGCTTGTCAGCTTTTATAGTAAACTTATTTCTTCTATTCCAACTAGTCCAATATGGAGAGTCGTCTGAAAGCAAAGCTGCAGCAGTTGATTTTTGAGCGTTTATTATACCTCTATGCTCATAAAAGCCTGTTGTTGTACAAACCGTTCTATCTGGATCTTGTCTCCATCTCCATCTAACACCCTCTTCTTTTATTAAACTAAAGAAGTCTCTAGTATTAGCCATTAACTCATTTTGTCCAGTGTGGTCAGAAAAGTACTTAGAAATTTCTGGCCCATAATTTTGGTAGTCATCATCCCAAGCATCTTCATTATCTCTACCATGTAGTCCTCCAACAGAAGATATATCCATAAGATAATTACCTCCACTATTGTCTATACCTCTAGATCCATTTTGCGCCCAATCTACAGAGTCTGACGGGTAACCATCGTCACCACCAATGTTAGGACCTTCGTTACCATACCAACTCATTATTGATCCGCCGTTTCCTGCGAAAGCAGACGTTCCTCCATCGTCGCTCCAGAGACATACTTCAGTTTTACCAAACGGATTGTTTAATGAGGTAGAGTAATAACAAGGTGCTGAGTGAAAGTTTTCGTAGTTATCATCGTCAAAACCGTTATGATGACTTTCTTTACTATTCTTCCATGAAACAGCCCAAGCATCGTCTATAAAAACTACAGGGCCATCTCCGCCTAAGTCTTTTACTACATAGTCTTGCCAAAATCTTTCAGCAGATTCACCTTTGCATATTGACTTAGAAACAAGAAAATCACTTGCTTGTAAATTAAAGTTATGCTGTTGATTAATGTTACCACTTTCATCAAACAGGTAAGCGGTCCCATCTGTTTGGTACCCGAAAGGATGTACGTGATCTATGCTTCCACCAGCGGCTAAGTCAAAGTAGTCGGAGTCTGTGTCTTCGCTCCAACCTACATTGAGTGGGTTTGCTATGATAGATTCTACGTGGTTGGGTTGGGTTCCTGTTCCTCCTGTATCCGAAGAGTAGGTGTGTAAGTACCTTATATCTAAACCTTTTACTACAACTAAATTTTCGTCGTCAGTAAGCATTAAGTTTTCTTCTGCTATCCTGTCTTTAAATATCTTAACAAAAAATCTACCGTCAAACTCGGGCTTGTTAACAAACTCGTCTCTAGTTATTTGAATTTGAAGATTACTTGTTCTACTAGCGAAGCTATCGTTGGTTGATGCAAAGTTTACATCTGGACCAAAAGTCTCTGCTACTTGTACTTTATAGCCATCGTTGTTGCCGCCAAAAAAGTTCCCTAAAGCTATACTAGTTATTTTATACCATTCACTTCTTTCGCCTTGTATATTTCTAATTTTCAAGCTACACTCAGCAGCTTTAGATATGACGTGGCTTTCGTCAAAAACACTTTCAAACTCAGTCTTTTCTACTGTGATAAAGTTGTAGTCTGCAAAAGGAAATCCTTCAGCAGAAGTTCCAATTAAAGTGTTGCCAGCGTCGTTGCTTAAAATACCTTGGCTTTTTCTATCTATTTTTATATACTGCGGAGCTTCGTTTTCAATAGCAAGTATTTTATATCTAGCTTTTTCTAGTACAGCTGCATCAGTGTCGTGGCCTTTTTTTAATTCTAAAAAAGTGTCTATGTCTACTTTATTTCTGTCTGACGAAGGAAATGAAATCCATAAGTTCCCATCCTCAGCGTTGTACCAACGATCCATAGCTAGATTGTAGTACTCGTTAGAAGTTTCTTTTATAAAAAACTTAAACGATTTAGCCCAATCAGGAGCGTTATTTGCTATTGTTGCTGTCAAGCTACTACGCGATGCACAATGCTCCTTTGGTATTATAACAGATCCTTTTGTTTTGTCTGCTAAAACAGGGGTTTCTCTTCCGTGCTCATCAGCATACACAACGCCTATTTGATATGTTCTATTTGTTTTTAAAGATTTTAAAGCTCTACCTATTGGTGTGTTATCTTGCTCATAAGTTTTTGACTCGTAGGTAACATTTAGATCTGGGGTTACCAGACTGTTTCCTTTTCTTAGGTCATAGTTTTGTACGTAGTTTCCATATATAACTCTGTTAGCTGACACTTCTTGAGACTTAGCACTTCTTGGAACGTTATCCCAAGGTCTAAGCAATTGGTTGGCTGGAACTACTGCGTGTATTAATTCAGACTCTATGTTCAAGCTACCTCTTGACGACGTATTTTCAAAGTTAACATCCGCCGGCCATAATTCAGTACCATCGTTTGGAAGTATTGTTTTAACGGTGTATATAACGCTTGACTTTTCTTCCTTGTACAATATGTCAATCTCGCTAACGTCCTGAGGTCTATTGTCCGGGTGAGGCACATAGTTCTCTACTTTTAAACTTCTTACTCTATTAGCCATTGCTAAATTGTAGCCTTCTTTGGGATCGTAAGAGTATGGCCCTGGTAGAAATGCTACTTCAGAAAAAGGAGAGAACGCAGAGTATTGGCCATCTATATACTTATATCTATAACCAAATCTAGGAAACTTAAACTCAAACATTGCTTCCTCTTGTTGAAGTAAAGCATAAAACGTAGAGCTGCTAGATATTTCGCTGCTAATAGATTCTACTACAACAGTCCAGCTAGCTCCTTCTCCACCAACGACTCTAAGTCTAATGTCGCTGTCAGTAAAGCTTAACGGATCTTGGTCTAAGTCTTGAGTCAACACTACAAAATCTCCGGCTAGCCAAGCAACTGGATCTGACAAAGTTATTTCAAGCTGCGATTGAGTTGCTATTGGATCACCTTCAGCCGTCAAAAAAGCATCGGTAATAAGCGTGCTATCAACCCTAAGATTTCTTGATTGAGTAGTAGACGACATCTTTAAAGTAGGGGGTGTAAGAGGTTTTCTTTTCACCGTTGTTACGTTCTCTTCTTTACAATAAACTGGAGAGGCCGTAAACTTATAGTTGCTTACAACTTCAAGTCCATTGTCTTCAAAAGATCCATCGCGTCTTCTGTTTACTAATCTAGTGTTAACTGGGTTGTTTGAAAATCCAACAGAATTGAGTGATGTTGACTTATCACCGGTACCTAGTATAGATCTTTTTATGTTAATTATTTTAGGCTCGTTTAATCCGTCAGTAAACATTATTAGATCATCAACTATGTTTATTCCGGTTATAGTTGCTGTCTCATTAAAGTTAAGTAGTCGTTTCTTTTGAAATGTAAGAGTATCGCCTAGGTTAAATCCAGAAAGTGGCGTTTCTAATGTTACGGCGTTAGAGTCATTCTGACCTAGGTTAGCATCGAGAGTGTGTGCTACTATAGAGTTAGAAACTTTCATACCTGGAAAAATAAACTCAGTAGAGCTACAGGATAAGGTGTTAGTATCACCTTCAAGAGCACTATCAAGAGACACTTTAGCCAAGTAAGTATCAACAAAAACATACGTGTATAAAGTTTGATCTATATCATATTTTATTATATAATCAGACTTACTGTAGAGCTCAGGCTTGTTGTTGTCGTAATAGTCTTTTCCACCCGACACCAGGTAGTATATGCAGTTTTCTTCGTTGTTTACTATTGATCCAACGCACGAGCTGTTATCTGGTACTAGATTTAGTGTTCTCTCTATATTGCCAAGAAGCGTTTGAACAGCACCTTGATCAGATCCTTCTGAGCTAAGCACCTCTATGTTTAAAGCGTCTCTGTACTCACCTGGTTGAACAACTCTTTCGTCAACGTCTTTATTCATCTTGCCTTTGGCAAAATTCTTACTAAACTCTGGCATACTTTAGTGTTTAATCCACTTAGACTTGTTTCTCATTATCTGAGCAAGCTCTTGTGATTTGTAGTTAGATAATCTTATTTTTGCTTTTCGCATCTCCGCAAACCTCTCTTTCTTTAGCATTTGAACTGATGCTGGTGAGTAGTTTGAACCAGTAGATACTATAGCATAGGCAACAGACTTGTACCAAGCTTCTTCAGCGAACTTGTGTATAACAGAATCTCCATCGTCAGCTAAGCCGTCAGTTATATAATCTAAAACTATAGTTTGGCCTATTAAGCTTGGCCCAAAGTATAACCTACCCTTTGCATAATCAAAATAAAAAGAACCGTTAGCGTTGGCCATCGACGGCTGTAATCCGTATCTTTGACCTTCAGCTAAGTTATTAAAGCTGTTATTGCTTTCTAGCTCCGAATTACTAGTGTTATTAGTTTGAGAGTTAGAAAAGTTTTCTGTTGTCTTTGGATCTTCTTCTTCTAAGCCGTTAGTTACTACTCCACCGGCAAGTAGGTTGTATTCTTGAGTTTCAAACCAGTTGTCAAGGTCACGTTCATCATCGTTGCTCTCTTTAACTTTCCATCTTGTAGGGTTTTGAGTATCTTTAGTTGGATACAAAGGCCTTTTAATACCATTAGCATCACTAACAAACACGTGAGTGTACCCTACGAAATCATGGGGCATTATCATGTACATTCTGTTATCAAGCTCAAACTCTAAAGTTTTCTTAGATCTAAGAGTGTCGTAGTTCATTTCCTGCAAAGCTCTTCTTCCAAAAAAGAAAACATCCTGTCTACTAGCTTTTGATATTAGTTTATTCTCTCCAACATACATAGCTAAAAAGGTGTTAACCAAGTCGTTTATGCTTTGGTACTGATAACCTCCACCGTTTTCGCTTGCGTAATAGTTGCTTATACTTCCGTTGTTATACTCTGCCATTATTGTTTCTCTGTATTACTTTGTTCAACTGATTCAGTTTTAGCGTAACTAGACAAGCCAGTCTTGTTGATAACAACTCCAGATAGCTCTAATATTTTAAACACCAGTGTTGTTTCCTCTGAAGGATGTAGATCGAAGTTAGTAGACGTGTTAGCGTTATATAGCGCTTTTTCGTTTACAACAACGTAACCCCAATTGACTTTTTTAGGCATTCTTATGTATTCAATAAATACATTTTGTGTCCAAAGATTAGGGTCAAAAACCCTCATGAAGTTGTCTGAAGTAATGTTTGCTAACCCCTCTTCAAGATTAGGAGGGCTTTCTCTTAAGTACACTGGATTATCCGACGCAACTCTAGCTGCATAAACTCCATTGTTATAATTTCTAAATTGTTTAGACGTTACTTGCTGCGCGGCGGTTCCACCGTAATTCATTGTAACTAGCTCCAACCTATACATGTCAAGGCTGCTGGGAAGAAGATGTCCTCCTTTAGGAAGAGCAGCTAAATTTTCTGATACATGAAATCTACTTATTTTGTCTTGTATGTAGTCTAGTGAATCTGACGAAGCAGAACTGTTTCCAGGGTTTCTTAAGTATTGATTTTGGTGATGGAAATATTCTTCAAATATACCCATTAGAGCTTGGTTGGCAAGCAGGTTGAATTCTTGAGGTGTTATATAACCTCTTTGTTCTTTGTTTGATAACGCTAAGACGCGTTGATATACAGTATCTACACTTACCATCTAATTATTTTTATAAGTTAAAGTAACCACCCCATTGCAGAGTGGCTACTCTACTTATAAAGTAATTACATGTTTAAACGCTTTTCAATGTTGGAATAGATCTCCATACCTTCATCTGTTTTGAACCAAGCGGCTAAAGCAGAATATGGGTGTTCATCAAAAGGAACTGTCATTAATTTTCTACCGTTAGTAACCCAAGAAAAAGTTCTTTGATCAGTTGATAGTTCAATGATACGAGCTTCAGTCGCCTTGATCCCAAAGTTTCTTAACTCTACATTATCATCTTCTAGTAACTCTAAGAACAAATAAGGATTTCTTTTTGCAAATACTAAGCAATCTCGCTTAAGCTCCTTAGAACTCATGTCTGATACCTTAGATCCTAGCTCTACTCTCATTATAGCTTCCATCTTATCTATATCTAAAGATCTAGCCAATATCAAAGCATCTGCTTCTATTTCTAGTCTATCGAGTTGTGACTCTGCTACTTTAGTAGGCTTGTACTCGTAAAATAAAACATCAGCTAAAGGATGGTATATAGATAAGAACTTTTGCAGCATCACTTTGTTTTTAGGAACATACAGTGCTCCGTTTCTAAACATGATATGAGAAAGTCTTTGATCTCCTTGCATCTCATCTACAAATGGAGTTCTTTGGTTCTCACAATATTTGATCTCTCTTTCGTATCCTTTTTCTTCATCAAAAAAGTATAATCCAGAAGATTTTATAGAATAAGATAGTGCAGTTCTGTGTCTTGTTAAATAGTAAACCCTGTCTTTAACTTCCCAGTCGGGTTTTTTAGGTTCAGTTTTTTTAGGTTTTGGTGCTTCAACAACTGGTGTTTCAACAACCGGTACCTCTACCTCTTGTTTTGGTGCAGTTTTTGCTGCGGTTTGCTTTTTAGCCATAATAATATAAAATATAAAAAATTAAAAAAAAAGATCGGAGCCGAAGCCCCGACCTTAGTAATATTGCTTACTTCATTAACATGAAGTTGTTAGCGCCTTGAACAACTAAACATCTTTCAGATAGATAGTTAACTTGCATTGCGTCAAGATCAGAAGTAACGTTTCCGCCTACAGATCCAGTAATCCAAGTTTTCATTTTTCTATCATCCATTTGAGAAGCTCTGTAACGTACGTGTAAGAACGGACGCTTTAAGTTTCTACCTAATGTTTGGTCATACACAGTAGATACACCAGCTGGTATAATCATACCACGGATAGCATCAGACGTAGCAGCTTCGTTGATTGATCCACGAGTAGCTTTGTCGTTTAAGTATCTGAAGTCAGACTTGTAGAAGTCATAAGAACCTCTTCTGAATCCAGAGAAACCTAAGTTTAATGCCATATCTTCAGAGTTGTTGAATACTCCGTAAGAAGTACCACCAGCACCATAAGAATTCATAGAAGCTAACATGTCATCCATTGCTAAACTAGTAGCTCTGTTTACAAACATCATGTTTTCTTCGATAGCACCTTGCTTGTCAAATTCAGCTAGAATAGCATCAAACTCAGCTAAATCAGTAGCAGCGTTAACACCAGTAACACCAGAAGTTAAGTTACCTCTAGAAGTAATAGCAGCGAATAAACCTTCAGTACCTGAATTAGCACCTAATGCTGCATAGGCAGCGTCATCAGTACCACCAGCGTCAACAATCTCAGATGCAGCAGCTGTTTTTTCAGCTTCTAACATAGTCATCTCTAAGTAGTCAGAAAAACGAGAGCGAGTATCGCCTTCAGCTTTCAAATACCATAGGTAACCATTCTGTCCATCTTCACCAGAAATTTCAACCCAACCAATTTGAGACACGTCAGATCCAGAGATCTCGTAGTAGTCCTTCATAATAATTGGCTTGTTGCTGTAAGACTTGTGAGTAGGCTTAACTGTTTTTGGGCCAGCAGCAGCGCTACCACCCTGTCCAACAGTTCCTTTAGCAAACTCAGATCCAATCACTAATAAAGTAGCAGATAAATTATCGTCAGCTACGTCCGAAAAGTCGTCAGCGTTTTGCACTCCGTATGGAGTAGCCGTAATAGCCTGGTCTGCTACTAATGTAACGTGACATTTAATAGCTCTACCAGCTACAGCTACGATAACCATATCGTTAACTCTAACTCCGTGATCAGCGATAGCAAACCCGTCACCTGATACGTTTCCGTCAATGTCAGAAACAACAGTAAATATGTTTACGTCTGTGTTGTAAGTACCTTTGTAAGAAAGGTGTAATCTACCTTGCTCAGACCAGATAACTTGGTCAGAAGTCATTGCCTCTTCAGCTCCAACTTGTGATAAAAATCCAGAAATTGTTCTGTTACCGAAAACTTCTGCTTCAGACTCCATTAAGTCTGGTAAGTATTGCTGACCCCAATCGTTGCCGGCACCACTTGTAAAA
>Ga0181389_1000825_pt1 | contig 12516 bp, 4 predicted proteins | sample 12SPOviralmetaG_FD_130121 | JGI IMG/M metagenome (GOLD analysis project Ga0181389, IMG submission 130121) | Marine viral communities from the oligotrophic San Pedro Time Series (SPOT) site, San Pedro Channel, CA, USA - 12 SPOT_SRF_2010-06-29 | ecosystem: Environmental > Aquatic > Marine > Strait...
AAGTAGTACAATAGCTAATATCTATGATGTACCTTATAAAAATCCAAATTATGATAAAATTAATTCTATAGGTAGAGCTTGGATATTTGATTATGCTTTAGCAGTATGTAAAGAAATGTTAGGGTATGTTAGAGGTAAATATCAAGTAGTTCCTGTACCTGGGGATAATGTTACATTAAACGCAAATGACTTAATTACAGCAGCAACAGGTGAAAAAGAAAGATTAATTGATAGATTAAGAGCTTATTTAGGTGAAATGTCAAGAGAAAAATTACTAGAAAGAAAGGCTGTAGAAGGCGACTATCTAGAAAAGGAATTAGGTAAAGTACCATTTCCAATTTATATAGGATAAGATATGGCATTATTTGGAGGTGCAAGAGATATAAGTCTATTTAGACATTTACAAAGGGAATTAATGGCTGATGTCATTACCCAGCAATGTTCATTTTATAAATTTAAATTAGAAGAAACTAAAGTAAATTTGTATGGTGAAGCCGCAGAAGAAAAATATTATATGGGTCCTGTTTTATTAAATTGTTTAATTGAAAGATCTAATGAAGATTTTCCTGAAACAGACTTAGGTACTGATTTTACTTGGGGTGCTACCTTTAAATTTTTAAGAGATGATTTATTAGGTAAAATGGAAGATTTTAATTTAAATTTTGACCCTACAAACTACCAATATGGAGCTGATTTAGTTCCTCAAGTTGGTGATATTATTATGTATCAAGAAGGATATTATGAAGTAGATAATGTTAATGCTAACCAATATTTCTTAGGAAAAAATCCTGATTACCCAAATGATCCTCAAATACAAAATCCAGGATTAGATCAATTTGGATCATCAGTATCAGTAATATGTGAAACTCATTATGTACCAGCAGATAAAGTAGGAATAACACAAGAAAGACTTTATACTGGAAATAATTCAAACCCATCATTAAATGGCTAGTAGAGGAAAAACACCAATACCGAAAACACAAAGAGAAATACTAAACTCTCAAATTGAACCTTATAGTCCTCCTGAAGGAGCACCTGGTTTTTCTGAGATGGGTAATCCTAATGATGCAGGTGTTCTTAATAGAGGAAATCAAGTATCATTTAGAGATGATAATACAAAACCATTTTCTTTAGGTATTAAAGATATAGATGAAGCTATAATGTATTATATGGAAGAAGTAATTCAACCTACTGTTATGCAAAATGGCGCGGTTCAACAAGTACCTTTTATATATGGTTCACCTGAAAGATGGAAGCAAGTTCAAAAAGATGGATATTATAGAGATAAAAAAGGTAAAATAATGTTACCTTTAATTACTTTTAAACGTAATAATATTGAAAAAGTAAGAACAGTATCAAATAAATTAGATGCAAATAATCCCCATAATGTAAGTATATTTCAAAAACAATATAGTACTAAAAATGCTTATGATAATTTTGCTACATTAAATAATCAAAGACCTATAAAAACAAATTACGCAGTAGTAGTTCCAGATTATGTTAATATGACTTATGATTTTATTATTGCTACTTATTATGTAGAACAATTAAATAAAATTATTGAATCTATAAATTATGCTTCAGATTCATATTGGGGTAATCCTGAAAGATATCAATTTAGAGCTAGGATTGATAATTATGCTACACCTGTACAGGTTGAACAAAAAGGAGAAAGATCAGTTCAAGCAACTTTTTCACTTAAATTATATGGATATTTAGTTCCTGATACTATACAAAAACAAATAACAAAACTTAATAGAAAGTTTAATACACCAACACAAATTGTTTTTCAACAAGAAACAGTACAAACTATAGATTCAATACAACAAAATAATAGAATTAATCCAAACCCACGTTTGGGCATTCAAACCGATAATCAAATTGCAAAATTTGAAGATCAATAGTAATATTATGTTAATTCGTAATATTTATAAATAAAATTAAATGGGTATAATATTAAGACAGAATAAAGGCTCAGAATTAACGTTCGCAGAAGTAGATGGAAATTTTCAGTCCCTCTACTATTCTAGTTCTTTATCGGCATCTATTTTGTCGTTTTTCTTTACTGGTAGTAGTATTACACATAGTGTAGATATAGCAGGTGCCCAAAGTGGAGTTAATCAAATTATAGCAGGATCTAATGTTACAATTTCTCCTGCAGATGGAAAAGGTGTAGTAACAATAAATTCTACAGGTGGCGGTGGTGGAGGATCAGGCATATTTGTTCAAACTGGTTCATTTTATGCTACTACAAATGATTTACAAATAACAGGTTCACTTGGTCTTAATGGGGATCTTTCCTTACCTGATGATACTTTTATAAGATTAGGTGACAAAGCTGGTGGTGGTGGTGGAGATTTAAAAATTTATCATGATGGTAGTAATAGTTACATAGAAGATCAAGGACAAGGATTTTTATTTTTAAGAGCAGCAAATTCACTTGTATTAGAAGATAATCTTGGTGGTAATTATTTTAGAGGAACTAAGGGAGGAGTAACAGCAGATTCACTTTCTGGTGTAGTTCAATTATATTTTAGTGGTTCTGAAAAATTTAGAACTACAGGTTCAGGTGTTTTTATTACAGGTAATGTAAGTGCTAGTGGAAATTTATTTGCTACTGTAACAGATAATACAGATACTAACTTTAAAACAGTAATGTATGACCCTACTACAGGACAATTCTTTAGTACAGGATCATATGGTGGTGGAGGAGGTGCTGTAACAGATGGGATATTTAATGTTGTAACAGGTACTATTTTTGGTACTACTTCTTCACTACAAGTAACAGGAAGTACAATACAACAATCACCATTTACAACAACAGGAGCTAACATAACGGCTTCAAATGCAGGAACAGGTGGTGGTGTAGATAAATATGCTATGACTATAAGTGAGTCAATGTGGCATTATACAGATAATGTAGGAGTCCCTACATCAAAAGCATGGAAAACAGATTTAGATGGTTCATATTTTAATAATTTTGACCATAATACAGATACAGCAGAAATAGTAAGGTTTATGGCAGGTTTATTAAGTGCTTCTGCGCCAGACGCAGCTCCAAATACACGTACTTACGCGAGTTTAGGCGTATCTACATCCAATAATGGTACTGGAACAGCACCTAGTGGACGTGTGCCTCAATCAAGTACTAACAACGTAATTAATTATTTAAATTCAAAAGGATTTGCAACTCCTGGTTCAACTATATTTAGTGGGATTAGCCCAATTTACAATAATTCATCATTTAAAAAAGAATATTCATCAGTAGCAGGAGGTTCAACAATTGTTTCATCATCTGCTGATACACAATTATTTGGTTTAGGAAATATAGGGCAAGCATTTAATGTATCAGGATCAGATCAATATATATTTTATGATAACTCAGCAAAAAGTCCAGTTACAGCAACCTCAACCTCTGTTCATCTTTTATCAAAAACAGGACCAGGAACAGCAAACGGTTTAACTATAGGAAATATTGAAACTGGTAATGCTTTAATCCCTGATGCTTACCAAGATGGTAAATTTGTAGGTATTTTTGATCAGTTATTATATAATGGTGGTGTTGGTTTAGGTAATGTAACTTCATCAGGTTATTATTATTTTTCATCTTCAATTGCTGTACAATCAGGTTCATCTAATTACTCAGATTTCTTTGCTCAAAATGAAGAAATATTTTATGCCCCAACAACAGCAATTAATAGTGGTATATCAACAAACACACCAACTATAGGGTATTTTGGTAGTCAATCATTAACAGCAACATCAAGATCATTATCAGGTGCTGCTTATTTAAGAGGAGCAACTTGGGAATCTTCAGCTTCAATAACAAATGCATTTGATCCAATGTTTGCATCAAGTACTACATTTGCAAGAATATTTGAATCTAATGGAATATTAGTAATTAATAATGGAGCAGGTGGTGTTGATTTAGGAAGTACAAATGGTGGTTCAGTTCAAACATCTAATTTTATATTTGATTCTACAGGAACAACTGCTAGAGTAATTGGAACTGTCCCAACAGAAAATGATTTAGTAAAATTAGGAGGTAGTTTAGTAGTAGATGCTGGTACTACGGGTATAACTAATATAGGACAATCTACAATTAACCCAACAACATTTACTACAGAAGATAGGTGTAGAAGAAGAAATGGAGTTGATATAAATACAAATACAAATACATATGAGTTCTTTAAACCCGGAACATATGGAGCTTTAGTAGCATCAGGTTCAATGGCTTATTATGGTAGAGCTCAAGGATATGATGGAAGTGCATTAGTTGGAACAACTTCATGGACAGAAAATTTTTCAGGAGAGGATAATAGAATAAAAATTAATAATAACTTACTTGTAGGAACATATGCTGGTGGTGATAAATTTACTACATCTACATATGATGAATATATTTTAGATCCTTTAGAATTACAAGTAAAACCTGGCTATTTAGTTGAAGCTGGTGGTTCATTTGGGTATTGGTCTCCAGCAAACCCATCATCAGGAGATTATATTTATTATGCTAGAGCATTTCAAAGAAATTTAAATACAGGAGCAGGAAGTGTAACAATGAGTTTAGGTACTACTTTACAAGCTTGGAATTCAACATCAAATGGTATATCAGCAGCAATAATATTTAAAAGTTCAGGAACCGGAAATTATACTCCACCAAGAATATATGATCCAACTGCAACTACAGATAACCTTATTATTGCTAGTCAAGCTAATGATGGTTTTATTAACCCATTTACATCTAATATTGCTTTATATGGTAATGTTGGTGGTAGTATAAGTGGAAATAATTATAATATGCCAATGAGAAATGGAGATGGTATGGTTTTAGATGCTTCAGATCAAGACTTTATAGTTATAATAAGATATAAAAATGATCCAACACCAATAACAAGTATAAATATAACAATTGCATAAAATAAAGGATGGCATTAGATAAAACTAAAAAATCAAATAGGTTACTTGCGAGTAGGAGGTATACGATGGAACAAAGTTCGGATGCTCAAGAAGCATTCACAAGTGTACTTGACATCAATGCATCTGAAGTTTATATTGACCAAGCAGCTATCCCAACTACAGGTTTACCATACTCAGGAAGTACTCAAAATGGAGAATATGTATTATCTGGTAGTGCTGATTTATTAAGATATTATTATCAAGAACAATTAACACCTTCAAATGTTGTTAATGGTACAAAAACAGAAGTATTCTTTTTAATATCAGCATCAGGACATAATCCCGCAACTGCAGTAACACCTCAAATTATACAAACAGGTCAACAAGGTAGTTTTATTTCCCCAAAATATTCGGATCCATCTTTAACAAATGCTGATACAGAAGATTTAACACCGGGTTATAATGTAACTATTAGAGTAAATGGTACTAAACAAAACCCATCAAATTATCAGTTTGATTATAAAACAGGTGTAATACAATTTGTGGATGCATCAGTTTCACCTACTACAGGTGATACAGTTGTATGTTCAGTTTATCAATATGTTGGTAGAACATTAAGTGATAGTGCTGGAGGTAGTGGACAAGGTTTTCCATTTTCAGGATCAGCTCAGATTACAGGATCAGTTGGAGGAGTAGCTGGGGGATTTGCAGTAACAGGTAGTAGTACTTTTGATATAAGTGGAACAGGAGATGAATTTAAAATAGAGTCAGCACCAATTCAAGACTTTCCTTTTGTATTAACATATGCAACAGGATCAGGTAAAATAGGATATGTTGAAGTATCATCAGGTACTAGTGGTGTAGCAGGTTCAAATGGTTCTGCTGGTGTATCTGGAACAAGTGGTTCATCAGGTTCATCAGGAGCAACTGGTACTAATGGATCTTCAGGTCTTGCAGGTGTAAGTGGTTTAAGTGGAACTAATGGTTCTTCAGGATCGTCAGGTGACGATGGTACTACAGGTTCAAGTGGAGAAAGTAGAGGAAGTGGAACTTCGGGTTCAAGTGGAACTTCAGGTTCAAGTGGAACTTCAGGTTCAGTTGGTTCTTCAGGTGGAGATGGAACTTCAGGCTCATCAGGTTTAGCAGGTGTTTCAGGTTTAAGTGGAACTAACGGTTCATCAGGTTCTTCAGGTGATGATGGAACAACAGGTTCAAGTGGAGAAAGTAAAACTTCAGGTTCAGCAGGTACAAGTGGATCTTCAGGTGAATCAGGAACAGTAGGTTCAAGTGGTTTAAGCGCAACTTCAGGTTCACAAGGTTCAAGTGGAGTAGCAGGTGCTTCAGGTTTAGCAGGAACAGCAGGTTCATCAGGATCATCAGGTGCAGATGGAACTACGGGTTCTTCAGGTGAAAGTAAAACTTCAGGATCTTCAGGATCTTCAGGTACAAGTGGATCTTCAGGTGACGATGGTACTTCAGGTTCTGCGGGTGTATCTGGTGCAAGTGGTTTAAGCGGTACTAATGGTTCATCTGGATCTTCAGGTGATGATGGTACTTCAGGTTCAGCAGGTACAAGTGGATCTTCAGGTGGAACAGGAACAAGAGGATCTTCAGGAGCAAGTGCAACTTCAGGTTCACAAGGTTCAAGTGGTGTATCCGCAGCTTCAGGTTTAGCAGGAACATCTGGCTCATCAGGTTCTTCAGGTGCAGATGGGACAACAGGTTCTTCAGGTGAAAGTAAAACATCAGGTTCATCAGGTACAAATGGATCTTCAGGTGGTGATGGTACTACAGGTTCATCAGGTCTTTCAGGTGCAAGTGGTTTAAGCGGAACTAATGGTTCTTCAGGATCATCAGGAGACGATGGTACAACAGGTTCAAGTGGAGAAAGTAAAACATCAGGATCATCAGGATCTTCAGGTTTAAGTGGAGCTAGTGGTACTGTAGGTTCAAGTGGTGCAAGTGCAACCTCTGGTTCACAAGGTTCAAGTGGTGTAGCAGGTGCTTCAGGTTTAGCAGCAACATCAGGTTCTTCAGGATCATCAGGTGCAGACGGAACCACGGGTTCATCAGGTGAAAGTGGAGGAAGTGGAACTTCAGGCTCAGCAGGTACAAGTGGTTCAAATGGTTCTTCAGGAGATAATGGAACTTCTGGATCTTCAGGTTTAGCAGGTGTTTCAGGATTAAGTGGTACTAATGGTTCATCAGGTTCTTCAGGAGATGATGGAACAACAGGTTCCTCAGGTGAAAGTAAAACTTCTGGATCTTCAGGTACAAATGGTTCAAGTGGTGGAAGTGGTACAATAGGATCTTCAGGATTAAGTAACACTTCAGGATCTTCAGGATCAAATGGTTCAAGTGGTAATGCAGGAGAAGCGGGGGCAAGTGCAACTTCAGGTTCTTCAGGAACTTCAGGTTCTGTAGGTTCATCAGGTGATTCAGGTGGTAGTGGAACAGCAGGCTCTTCGGGAGCAAGTGCAACTTCAGGCTCACAAGGTTCAAGTGGTGTATCATCTGTTTCAGGAAATAGTGGAACATCTGGTTCATCAGGTTCTTCAGGAGCTGATGGAACAACAGGTTCATCAGGTGAAAGTGGAGGAAGTGGAACTTCAGGCTCAGCAGGTACAAGTGGTTCAAATGGCTCTTCAGGAGATAATGGAACTTCAGGTTCAAGTGGTTTAGCAGGTGTTTCAGGATTAAGTGGAACTAACGGTTCATCAGGATCATCAGGAGATGATGGAACAACAGGTTCAAGTGGAGAAAGTAAAACTTCAGGTTCTTCAGGTACAAATGGTTCAAGTGGTGGAAGTGGTACAATAGGATCTTCAGGTGCATCAGCAACAGCTGGTTCATCAGGTTCAAATGGTTCAAGTGGTAACGCTGGAGAAGCAGGAGCAAGTGCAACATCAGGTTCTTCAGGAACTTCAGGTTCAGTAGGATCTTCAGGTGATTCAGGAGGAAGTGGTACCGCAGGCTCTTCAGGAGCAAGTTCAACTTCGGGTTCAACAGGATCAAGTGGTTTAGCAGGTGCTTCAGGTTTAGCAGCAACATCAGGTTCTTCAGGATCAAGTGGTGCAGATGGTACTACTGGTTCTTCAGGTGAAAGTAAAACATCAGGTTCAGCTGGTTCTTCAGGTGCAAGTGGTGGTTCAGGAACAGTAGGATCTTCAGGAAGTAGTCAAACATCAGGATCTTCAGGTTCAAACGGTTCTTCAGGTAACACAGGTAATGCAGGTCAAAGTGCATCTTCAAATACTTCAGGATCTAGTGGTACAAATGGTTCTTCAGGTGATTCAGGAGGTAGTGGAACATCAGGTTCTTCAGGTTTAAGTGGACAATCTGGTACAAATGGTTCAGCTGGATCTAGTGGAGTATCAGGTGTAGCAGGGAATAGTGGAACAGCAGGTTCATCAGGTTCTTCAGGAGCTGATGGGACAACAGGTTCATCAGGTGAAAGTGCAACTTCGGGTTCAACAGGATCAAGTGGTTTAAGTAAAGCATCAGGAACAGCAGGTTCAAGTGGTTTAAGTAAAGCATCAGGAACAGCAGGGTCATCAGGTTCGAGTGGATCTTCAGGTAATACGGGTGCAGCAGGTCAAAGTGCTTCTTCAAATACTTCAGGATCTTCAGGAACAAATGGTTCATCAGGTGACTCAGGTGGAAGCGGTACTTCAGGTTCTTCAGGACAAAGTGGACAATCAGGAACAAATGGTTCAGCTGGATCTTCAGGTGTAGCAGGAGCTTCAGGTAATAGTGGAACTGCAGGTTCATCAGGATCAAGTGGTGCAGATGGTACTACTGGTTCTTCAGGAGAAAGTGCAACTGCAGGTTCAGCTGGTTCTTCTGGTACTAGTGGAGGAAGTGGTACAGTAGGATCATCAGGTGAAAGTAAAACCTCAGGATCTTCAGGTTCAAACGGTTCTTCAGGTAACACAGGTAATGCTGGTCAAAGTGCATCTTCAAACACTTCAGGATCTTCAGGAACAAATGGCTCATCTGGTGATTCAGGTGGGAGTGGTACGTCAGGTTCTTCAGGACAAAGTGGACAATCAGGAACAAATGGTTCAAATGGTTCTTCAGGTAATGCAGGTGCCTCGGGAAATAGTGGAACTGCAGGTTCATCAGGATCTTCAGGAGCAGATGGTACAACAGGTTCTTCAGGTGAAAGTGCAACCTCAGGTTCAGCAGGTTCAAGTGGTTTAAGTAAAGCATCAGGAACAGCAGGGTCATCAGGAAGTAGTAAAACCTCAGGATCTTCAGGTTCAAATGGTTCTTCAGGTAATACAGGTAATGCAGGTCAAAGTGCAGGTTCTGCAACTAGTGGTTCTTCAGGAACAAATGGCTCATCTGGTGATTCAGGTGGAAGTGGTACTTCAGGATCTTCAGGTTTAAGTGGTGGTTCGGGTACAAATGGTTCAAACGGATCTTCAGGTGTAGCAGGTGCTTCAGGAAACAGTGGAACTTCAGGTTCAGCAGGATCAAGTGGGGCAGACGGAACAACAGGTTCAAGTGGTAATTCTGGTGGATCAGGTCAAAGTGCAGGATCAGGTACTTCTGGATCTTCAGGTTCAAATGGTTCAAATGGTAATACTGGTGCAGCAGGTGCAAGTAAATCATCAAATACTTCAGGTTCATCAGGAACAAATGGTTCAACTGGTAACGCTGGTGCAGCAGGTCAAAGTGCATCTTCAAACACTTCAGGATCTAGTGGTACAACTGGTTCGTCAGGTGATTCAGGTGGTGGTGGTACTTCAGGTTCTTCAGGACAGAGTGGACAATCAGGAACAAATGGTTCAAATGGTTCAAGTGGAGTAAATGGTGCTTCAGGAAACAGTGGAACAGCAGGTTCGGCAGGATCTTCAGGTGCTGATGGTACAACAGGTTCTTCAGGTAATTCTGGAGGATCAGGTCAAAGTGCAGGATCAGGAACTTCAGGTTCATCAGGATCAAATGGTTCAAACGGTAACACAGGTGGGGCAGGTGCAAGTAGAGCATCAGGTACTTCAGGTTCAACAGGATCTTCAGGTTCAACAGGTGCTACAGGTGGGGCAGGTGCAAGTAAATCATCAAATACTTCAGGATCTAGTGGTACAAATGGTTCAAATGGTGTTGCGGGTAATGCAGGTGCTTCAGCCGTAAGTGGTGAATCAGGAACTTCAGGTTCAAATGGTTCAAATGGAGCAGCAGGTGCTACAGGTGCTAGTGGTCAAAGTGGACAATCAGGTACTAATGGTTCAAATGGTTCAAATGGTAATGCAGGTGCTTCAGGAAATAGTGGAACAGCAGGTTCAGCAGGATCTTCAGGAGCAGATGGAACTACAGGTTCAAGTGGTGATTCTGGAGGATCAGGTCAAAGTGCAGGATCAGGTACTTCAGGATCTTCAGGAACAACAGGTTCAAACGGTAACACAGGTGGTACAGGTTCTTCAGCACAAAGTGGTCAATCAGGAACATCAGGTTCAAATGGTTCAAATGGTAATACAGGTAATACTGGTAATTCAGGACAAAGTGGCCAATCAGGTACTTCAGGATCAAATGGTTCAAGTGGTAACACAGGAGCAGCAGGTGCAAGTAGAGCATCTAATACATCAGGATCTTCAGGTTCAGCAGGATCTTCAGGTATAACAGGTGCAACTGGTGCTAGTGCCTCTTCAAATACTTCAGGATCTAGTGGTACAAGTGGATCAACAGGTGCTACAGGTGGAGCAGGTGCAAGTAAATCATCAAATACTTCAGGTTCATCAGGTACAAATGGTTCAAATGGTGCTACAGGAGTAGCAGGTGCAAGTAGATTATCAAGTACATCAGGAACATCAGGTTCAAATGGTTCAAATGGTAATGCAGGTGCTTCAGGAAACAGTAATACTTCAGGTTCAGCAGGATCTTCAGGTACAGATGGAACAACAGGTTCAGCAGGTGATTCGGGTGGATCAGGTGCTTCAGGATCAAGTAATACTTCAGGTTCATCAGGAACAAATGGTTCAAGTGGTAACACAGGAGGAGCAGGTGCAAGTAGATTATCAGGAACTTCAGGTTCATCAGGAACTTCAGGTTCAACAGGTGCTACAGGTGGGGCAGGTGCAAGTAAATTATCAAATACTTCAGGTTCATCAGGTACTTCAGGTTCAAGTGGTAATGGAGGTGCTAAAGGTGCAAGTAAATTATCAGGAACAAGTGGATCTTCAGGTTCAAATGGTTCAAATGGTAATACTGGTGGTACAGGTTCTTCGGCACAAAGTGGTCAATCAGGTACTTCAGGATCAAATGGTTCAAATGGTAACACAGGAGGAGCAGGTGCAAGTAGACTATCAGGTACTTCAGGATCTTCAGGAACAACAGGTTCAAACGGTAACACAGGTGGTACAGGTTCTTCAGCACAAAGTGGTCAATCAGGAACATCAGGTTCAAATGGTTCAAATGGTAATGCAGGTGCTTCAGGAAACAGTAATACTTCGGGTTCAGCAGGATCTTCAGGAGCAGATGGAACTACAGGTTCAAGTGGTGGTTCTGGAGGATCAGGTCAAAGTGCAGGATCAGGTACTTCAGGATCTTCAGGAACAACAGGTTCAAACGGTGGTGCAGGAGGAGCAGGTGCAAGTAAATTATCAAATACTTCAGGTTCATCAGGTACTTCAGGTTCAACAGGTGCTACAGGTGGATCAGGAGCAAGTAAATCATCAAATACTTCAGGATCTAGTGGTACAAATGGTTCAAATGGTGATGCGGGTAATGCAGGTGCTTCAGCCGTAAGTGCTGTATCAGGTACTTCAGGGTCAAATGGTTCAGCAGGTAATGGAGGTTCACCAGGTGGATCAGGTGGATCAGGTACTTCAGGTACTTCAGGAACAGCTGGATCTTCAGGTGTAATAGGTGGTTCAGGATCTTCAATTACAATAACAACTACAGCTCCTTTAAGAATAGCAGGTGCTTCAAGTGCTACATTAGACCAAAGTAGAACTTTATCAATTGATTTAGGTGCAGGAAATTTAGTATACCCAGAAAGATCAACAGATGGTTTTAATGGTGATGAAATTACTTTTGGATCACAATTAGGTAATAATGTTGCATATAGAATATATGCTTTAGGACAAGATGGTATATGGAGATATGCAGATAAAGATTCTTCTAGCACAGCAACAGGAACACTAGCAGTTGCTATGGGTAGTAGTGCTTCTACTAATGGTATGTTAGTTAGAGGTATAGTATTTAGTGAAGAAAATTTTGGAGAATTAGGTACAGGTGATACTTTATATGTAGGTGATAACGGTGTCCCAACAGCAACAGCTCCAACAGCAACTGGTGATTATGTAAGAATAATAGGACAAGTAACTGATGTAGCAAGTCAAATTTGGTTTGACCCAGATAAAACATATGTATTAAATTCATAAAATATGTCTTATATATCTCAAAGTTTAACATTTAGTGAAGATAAAATAATATTTGCTGACCTAGAAAATAATGAATTTGAAGTTATGATGGATTGGGAAAATCCTCTAATGTCAGCTTCAGCAGCTTATATATGTGAAGGAGGAGGTGATATACTTGAAATTGGATTTGGAATGGGTATATCAGCTAATTATATTCAATCACATACAATTAATTCACATACTATTATAG
>Ga0181389_1000827_pt1 | contig 12503 bp, 11 predicted proteins | sample 12SPOviralmetaG_FD_130121 | JGI IMG/M metagenome (GOLD analysis project Ga0181389, IMG submission 130121) | Marine viral communities from the oligotrophic San Pedro Time Series (SPOT) site, San Pedro Channel, CA, USA - 12 SPOT_SRF_2010-06-29 | ecosystem: Environmental > Aquatic > Marine > Strait...
GAGAATGAGGCAGGGCACAGAAAAGACATCTGCTCTTAGGCATCGTGTTTTAAACGCACTCCCTCAAGAGCGTATGGAAAAGAGCGCAGGGTTATTTTTAAAGCCTAGCGATCTTGCAGATAGCCATCATGATCTATCATCCGCTTTAGAGCAGAAGCTAAATAATAGCCCCGGTCAAAGCCAATTTAAGAAACATGCAGGCCGAGCAGAGAGTGCTGTAATCGGAGCTGTGGTCGGCGGTACTATGGAAACAGTGCGAAGAGAAGCGACTAAACCTGTACATCCACCTGAAGTTCTAGACCTAAAAGGGTCTAAAGGCCTTAAAAGAGTAAAGGCAAGGGCAGGTCATGCATTAAAACACATGAGATATGAACATGACCGTTTCTCAAGAAAGCACCCCATACATGGAACTTTAGTTGCAATGGGGACAGGAGCCGCCACAGGAGCTGCAACCGGGTTAGGCAGCAATGTTTTAGAGCTCGGCAAGTCTATCGCTGGTAAGGTATAGATATGACTTTTTCTTCAGTATCTGTAAAGTGCAGTGAGCCCGACTACATGGATATAAGCTGGGGCTTTAACCTAGGCAGCCATGACGCACTAAGCTACACATATACTGTAGAGAGGGCAGAGTCACCCGCAGGCCCTTATGAAACAGTTGCGGGCCCGATGAGGGACAGATACTCAGCTAGGGACTTTATTGCCCCTAGAAAACGTGTTTGGCGTTCTTTATATTATAGAATTACAGCAAATGGCCCTGACGGTGATACTGTATCTGAGCCTACTTTATGCGGACCTAGACCGCCTTTAGACGGCTTAGAGATGACTAGGCTGCACAATGTGTTGTTAAGGGAATACACCGGTAGAAAATGTGCAGTGCTCTCTATAAGAACATTTGGAGATAGGTGCCCTGCTTGCTACGATAGGATTACAGGCAGACGAACTGCATCTAACTGTAAGGTTTGTTGGAATACAGGGTTCTCTAGAGGGTACCATAAGCCTATACTAGCTTACATACAGATAGACCCTAGCGATAAGGCTCAAACTAATACGACAGAGTTTGTATCTGAGCAGGCTTTTGCCAACGCTAGAATGGGTATTTATCCCATTGTTAAGTCTAGAGATATTATCGTAGAGCGTGAGGGAAATAAGTGGAGAGTCAATTCTGTTCGCCAGACAGAAAGATTAAGATCTCCCATACACCAAGAAGTCAGTCTTACTTTGATACCCCCTGGTGATGTAGAATATAAAATACCACTAAAGTTCCCCGAAGATACTGAAATCAGGCGGGCGTATTCCTACAAGGACGATTTATGAAAGATAGCACAAGAAAAAAAATGCGGAGAGCCCGTTTAAAAGCAAAAGCTATTGGAGTCGTAGGGGCATCATTGGGTGCCGCCGCTGCTCACACAGCTATTAACGCAGCCCGAGGTAGTAAAGGAGGCACAGAATTTGGATCTTTGCCGGGTACTGCAAGAGCTGAGTACATAGCGCCTGTAATTTTAGCAGCGGGTGTGGGTGCTTATGCCGCAAACTATAAAAGAAAAAAGGCAATGGATAACCACCTTAGGAGGCAGTCTGATATAGCAAGGCTAACTAATCAAAAAGTCAAGACTGCGTCATTTGACCCCGCTCAATGGGTGATAGACTCTCTAATAAGATAGCGAGGTCAATGTATGTCTACGGTAGCTCCTAGGTACTTGCCGATAGAGCGTGTAAATGATCCAATGTTCGATCCGCTTTATCATGCAAACAGAGTAATTATAGGTTTTTTACAAGGTCTTTTTAAAGAGCTGCCTGAGGGTAGATACTCTTGGAGCCCTGATCCTGAGCAAACAGAGATATTAATTACTGACGCAGCTCCTATTACAAGTGAGGTGCTAACAGCAAGGCCTTGTTTAGTCACAGTAAGGGGGCAGGCCCAGTACGGTAATATACATATGAATAGTCTTGACTACGCAGATCCTAAGACCATGACTAGGTCTTTTAGAGACGTTGTGTCTAGCAGTATAACGATAAACTGCATATCTAAAAATGGGGTAGAGGCTTCTAGGCTAGCTTGGTTTGTCGGATCTTATATTAAGGCACTTAGGCATTTACTGCACAGGGAGGGGCCTTTTGTGCGGATTGGCCACGATGTTATGGTAATGGGAGAGATGCCGCCAGGCTCATTACTAAGAGATCCGTCAGATGTAGGTGCAGTGAGTGTACCAGTTATAGTACAATTTGTAATAGCACACAGATGGGAAGTTCGTGAGCCCGCTTTAATTGCTAACGAGATTAGTGTAAAAATAGATGGTGACGAACAAAGAACATTAGATATCATTCAAGAAGAGGCTTAACATGGCAGATTTAATTCAAAAGCCCGGAGTAGAGATTACTCAAATAGTACAGGCAACACCTGTAACACCTGTTACTCCCACGTTAGTACCATGCATTGTAGGTGCTGCGTATGAAGTAGTAGAGGCTACGGCGGAGGGTGTACCTAACCAAAGTGCTCAAGTGAGTAATATAAGTTATGGGCAATACCCCGTAACTATTCCGGCTTCAAGTTTCCCCACTAACCACGCAGACATTAATGAAGTAAGTGTTATCGGACTTACTGATGAAATTAGTGCCACGCTGTTTAAAGCAGATGGGGCAACTATCGGCTTGAATCCAAATGACCCCAGCGCATACCTAGACAGCGTAGCTTCAGCTACTCGACCCGCAGTCTTCTTAAAAACTGCAACAGGTACCGCAGACACTCTAAAATTATTTAGTAGCTCGTCTTCTGTCTTGTCTCAGATTTCAATTACAGGCGCAAACACGCTGACTGAAATAATCCAAAAAATAAATGACCTAGCAGGCTTCGAGGCTTACGATGTAAGTGCCGCAGGAGACTATGACTTAGTCATTACCTTATCTGATATCGCCGCTAACTATGGACCTAATGCGTCTATAAAGATCATATCTAACGGTGACAGTGCGCTATTAAATGATGACAATACAGATATAGCAGTAGAGGGTAGTGGTCTACACGCCGTATTAGCTTCTGGAAAGACCTCAACATCTTTCATAACCCAAAGTGCAGGCAAGTTCTATAGAGGTGACCATGACGCCGTAGCTCCTGTGTCAGCTTCTGCTCTTGCAGACATTGTTAATGCGGATAACAGTGTTCCCGGTTGGTTACCAAGCGATTGGAACTCTACGACTTCAGGCGCAACAGTGGCGAACTTTGTATCAGTTACTGCCCTTAATCTATATAATCTGCAGACCGCCTTGCCTAACAGGCACGGGGACCTTGTATACGTGGATGGCGTAGAATTAGGCATGGTCTTAAACGTTAAAGCTACCTCAATCGAGGTCGGCTCTGTAGATGCTGCCAACAGCGAATATGATAACTTAGGAAAGCCCGCAAAACAGGTTTACAATCGTATAAGTTTAAACAGCAGCTTCGCCCCAAACTCTGTTTATTTCGTCGCTAAGTCTCTGACTGTACGAGAAGCGGACGGTACCGCAAACGCTCGGTTAGACATTGATATAGATGCTAACACAACAGGGGCAACAGCGGCCACTGCTACGCTTACTGCCGCTGACGCCACTGCGATTGCTTTAAATGGCACAGTTCTTATAGTAGATGTCACTGAGAATGACGTACAGACGAGCACCTTTACATTCGTTTTCGATGCTAATTTCGCATCTTATCAAGCTACTGTAGATAGAATGAATGAGCTTATTATCCAATCGGGCTTAATTGTGGACTTTGGGCTGTCTGTTAATGCAGGTATCGTAATAAGCACTAAAGAAGAGGGCTCTACCATGGGTCTGTCTATCCGATCAAAGGCGGACGGAAGCACGGCACTTGACGCTTTTGAACAAGGTGTAAACGCTATAACAGATGCGGGCAGTGACTTAATTGCTGACCAAACAATGAGTGGCTCTACCTTTACATTTACCTTGGACGATAACCCTGTAGCTGTGGCTGTAGACATCGATGGCACACTTGTTAGCGATTTAGTAGACTCAATAAATCTACAAGTTGGGTATGCACTAGCATCTGCTTTTGTAAATAGTTCTGACAATAAAGTCTACCTAAGGCTGGAGTCCGCTACTATCGGCAGAAACTCAAAGATAAGTTTAAGTGCATTTGCTCCCTTAGGTATACTGCAGCAGAACGACTCGGGCTCCGGTAGACCTAACCCAAACATTAGCGTGTCTAGTTTAGGTGCTATCAGCTTTGGCCCAAACATCTTGAGAACACTACGCAGCGGTTCGCCTATCTCGAATATAAGCACTGGTATCGGCGTTAGTTACAGAGGGCTGCGGCTCGATCTTAGCTCTTCAGCTAATGACCCGGGGCTTCTTCAAATCTCGGATATAACCGAGCTTGTATCGCTCATGTCACCTATTGACACTCGCAACCCTCTGTCTCTGGGCATTTATTATGCACTATTGAACGCAGGAAGTAACATAACAGTCTCAGCCATCGGCGTCGACGACGTGAGTTCTGCAGAGCCCGAGGGTACAGCCCTCGCTTACATTAGAGCTTTTGAGTTCTTAGAGTCTTACGAGGTTTATGGTATTGCACCACTTTCACATAGTGAGCAGGTGATACAGATTGCAAATAACCATGTAACGAGTATGAGCGCCCCTGAGGGTAAAAAAGAAAGAGTCTTAATTTCATCGCCCACTGTACCCACTCGAAGAAATGATTTAATCGCATCTTCTGGCGAGTCTGCAGCATGGGGTAGCGTACTTAATCTAGTAGATACGGGGGACGTAGGTCTAGAGGATGCTGTTAATGGCATTGGTCTAGACCCAACATTGCCTATACCTGCAGTATTAGACAATAACTTTGAGCCTGTTTTGTCCGTAGAAATTAGTGGAGAGCAGAGAGAATACAGCATCGCTTCTATCTCAGGGTCTACTGTTACGGTTCGATTATCAGGTATGCCTAATGCTGACGGATATTACAGCACATCTCCGATTGCAGGTAACTTTACTGACGCTACCTATAGTGTCTTTTTGCGTGGCTCTAAATTAACGGTGCCTGGCTCAGATACACTTATAGACAAGAACGCTTTAGCGACTACAGTGCGTGATCGTGCTAAGCAGTATAATAACAAGAGACAAATTAGATTGTTCCCTGATACAGTACAGAGTGTGATCAACGGAGTAGAACAATCAATACCTGCTTACTATTTCGCATCGGCTATCTCGGGTAAGACTGCTGGACTAAGCCCAGAAACGCCTCTATCTAGAAGAAGTATGGATGGCTTTACTAACGTAAGCGCCTATGACCTTACAGACAATCAGCTTAATATTATATCTGCGGGTAATGCAGTTGTTGAAGTAGAGTCACCAGGACTTGCGCCGTCTATTCGTATACAAGCAAGTACTGCACCGGACGCTATAGAAACAAGAGAGTACAGCATTACAAAAGCTGTAGACGCTTTCGCTAAAACACTACGTGTTGCACTAAAAAACAGAGTCGGCTCGTTCAACATCACTCAAACGTATGTTGATGATACCACCACCATCGTAGACGTTATCTGTCAAGGTGCCGTAGAGCAGGGATTGCTCGAAAATGCAGTTATTACCTTGCTAGAGCAAGACGAGACACAGCCCGACACGTTAAAAGTAGAAGTAGACGTGGACGTGCTTTACCCTGCTAATTACATCAAAGTAACTATTCTAGTTTAAACTAAAGGAGACCTCCCATGTCATCAAATAAATATGTACTATCAAATGCTCAAAAGGCAAAAAGATCTCACGCTTTTGGTTCAGAACTGGCTGAAAGACCTCATACACTTACTCGTGAAGTAGACGACCTGCGAAGCGATATTGAAAGTGCCTTTCTAAAGTCTGAGCAACATCTTGCGGGCCCTGTTGTTTACTTCAACAGCCTTATTCTTTCAAACGGCGACAAAAAACTAAGTGCAGCTGCTGCCGTACATGGTCAAGGCTTTCTCTGCGGTCAGACACAAGCAAGCGTAACTATTAACGACTTAAAGTTTACTGTGCGCCTGCCAGGCGTTGCTGGAAACAGCTTTTCAGTAGATATTATCCAAGGTGGTGGTGGATTATCTACCGCCTTTGCGAATAATAAGCTCACTATTACATTGTCTGCAGGTAACTCAACAAATAATGAGATCGCCGCTGATATAAACGCTAAGAAACTTAGTGACATTCAGTTTACTGCTGAAGCCATTAACGGAAATGGTGCACAAGACGCCGTGATTGCTGATGCTGTGTCAGCTTCTGGCGGCGTAGGAGCAGGGATTGAGCTACTTATCAAACATCTTGCAGACTCAGACAATTTAATAAATGATGCCCTATCAATCTCTGACATTAAGATAGAGCTCCCAGCAGATGGTTTGGTGATCACAAGCGCCCCAGCGGTAGGATCTATCCCTGCACTAGTAATTCACAACAAAGACAATGGAGCTTTGAGTAATATATCTCAGCTAGCTCCTACTGTAGCTTAAGGAGTAAACCATGGCCGGAGCATTTGATTTTAAACCTTATGAGCGACATGTTCAGCAGGGTATGGTGGACGGAGCTTATGCTTCCGGTGCATTTACCCTTATTGCTGCAGGGCCGCCTAGGCTTTTATCCACGCCTATTGGTAATTTAGGCCAAGAGGCACTTACATTCCCTATAGGTATGATCCAGAATTTTTCCCTCAGCCATAACAGGCAGTTTTCTAGAGTGTTTGAGCTAGGTTCTGAGCGTAGCTATTTTGTAAGTGGCAGAACTGTCGGCCAGCTACAGCTCGGTAGAGTAATGTATCATGGACCTAGTATACTTAGAGCTCTGTACGCAGGGTTTCAGTCTAAATCGGGCAAATCTGTGACAGTTCCTGCGTTTAACGCATTGCAAAAAATGGCGGATACTTATGCAGAAAGCGTAAACAAACATGACGTAAAGATTAGACCAGGGTTTAACAACCTATACCTAAATCTTGCTTCAGATATGTTTAGTCAGCCTATCGGACTACTAATCAAAACCTTGGACTCTAATGAGAATACAATTGGCGCTGTATATGCAGAGGGGTGTTATATCCCCAACCATACATTCTCTACAGATAGCCAAGGCTTGCTAGTACAAGAGCAAGTATCTATACAGTTTGAACGTATAGTTCCTGTGCGTACTAATATGGTTGACTTGTTAGGCGACGCAGCTGTAGGCATCTCAGGTAGTCTATTTAACAATACTAGCGGGGAGAAATAGCATGCATCCATTGGAATCTTTCGCTAGAAATCATGCACATCGAGTAGCTATGACTAAGCAAGCTAGCGTTGCAAATGCGTTGGGTAAGACTTTTGCTAATCCAGGCGCTGCTGTAGGCGCAGGGCTAGGCTCTATTTATGGGGCAGTGCAAGGTGCTAGAGGGTCGAGAGAGGGCGAAAAAGGATATGGAGCTCTCACAGGTGCTGCTCTAGGTGCGATTGGTGGAGGGTTCCTTGGAGGCAGCGCCGTTTCTTTAGCTAAAAATATACCGCAGGGTATTGGCCTACGTAAAAAAGGCCTTGAGGGAATGGAAAAGGCGTATATGAAGTCAAAGGGCTTGACAGCAAAGCCCACAGACCCTAAAGCGCTTAAGGATTTCCGTAAAGGGTTTAAGGAGCATATACAAGCTCGGAAAGACTCTCTAACTAGGGCCCAAGAACTTGCCGCTAGCGGTAAAACGGGTAAAGAAGTTAGAGACGCTATAGACGCTGTACGAAAAACAGATGCTTTTAAAAACGTGGGCATGCATACCGCTGGTAAAGAAAAGTTGATAGGCGGCGGATTAGCCGGTGCTGCTGGTGTCGGCTACGGTGCATATCAACTGGGTGATACTAAAAATATAAATAAAGCAGACCCGCAAGAGCGGCAAATTAAAGATTACATCGCTGCACAAAAAACGGCTTCTTACGAGGCTGCTGAAAGTGTTGGCAGGCTTTTCGCCCGGCTTTAGCGTTTCCATCTGCGGCGGTGTACGCCTACTGCTCTACCCATCTGACTCTTTGTTGGATAACTAGCCCCGTCAATCGGTATAAATGAGGCTAGATTCTCTGTAAATAACAGAGAGTCTACAACGTTTTGTCGAATACCATAGGCCGTAGCGGCTCTTATAGCTCCGAACTCCCTCACGTCAGCGCCTGCTTTTGGGGTTCGTGTGCTGTCTAGGAAAGCAGAGGGGCCTAGCCTACTGACTACCTGTGTTTTCTTTTCGACTACATGAAGCAGCAGATCTACAAATATCATCATTGTATTATCCTGTCGCAATGGGAAGTCTCTTCCCAAGTACAGCCGCACTTGAAACACTTCCAATGATTAGAGAATTGAGACTCGATAGTCTCCAATTTTACTATATGTTCGCATCTTGGGCATATAACCACTACCCTAGAAAGCATGTATTCCACTAGGTGGAATGGCTCCTTTTTCTTGTATCTACGGATATCTTTTCTTAGTCTTCTACTAAGATCATCGATATACGCAAAAGCGAGAGAGCCGCCCGCCAATCCCGCAAGGACTTTGATACCTATGTTTTTAACCAAAGATATACTCCTTTCCGATGCAGATAAATACTCTGCTCAGTTAAGTAAAATTATGATCGAAAACCTCATCGAACATGGCTCAGTCCACCTCACCTTTCACGAGGGCGGTTTATTACTAAGCCATGTCGATGATGTAATCGACCTCACAAAAATGCCTGAAAACGATGCTCTTAGAATACTTGTCCTCGCCGGCGCAAGCGATGAACAGATGGAGCAGCATCTATCTAGACGTGAAATGCGTCGCCAAAGTTTACTTGACTCCGCAGCTTCCTCAGAGAAGAAGTCCGGATAACAGTAACTACAGCACCGTCCTCCGCACAAATTACAGCTAGGTTTCTGGCTGTGCTGTGCTTTGTGCTTTTTCCGCAAAAGAAACAACATCTTCCGCTTCTTTGATGCGACATAGAACCGTGGTCTAGCACGTACTCTATGTCATCCATGCTCACTGCCCTCCTCTCGGCCTGTTGCCGAGCGTGCTCTGTTAAGATCATAAGACCTCCTGTACTTGTTTATCACGTAAACTTATACATACTTTACTTCACACGACTGGCCACTACAAGCACTGTCTTGAGACGGTTGTGTAGTGTCTGCGAGCTCGACCATCTCAGCATAGTTTACGTACTGTAAACTTCTTTTTATATCTTTAAACTTGGCCAGCCCCTCTACATGATACTTGAGAGCCTCTGGGTCTTGGTCTTCAGATAAGATAGCCCACGCTTTTTCGTATTCTTTACTTTCTGCTAAGTCTACAGGCTCTTGACCGAATCTTTTGATTAACTCATCTCTAGTATACACAACTTGGTTAGGTAACTGGGCATAGCACATTTCCCCGCTATCGCCGAGTAAAGCAATTCCTGTAAGCTGGTGACGCATTTCCCATAATTTGTTTTCTACAGCATCCCACTCCCCTGACTTTACCGACACAGTATTAGATACATTATGGGTAAGCCCCTCGCAAGAATTGGGTCTAGATAGGCCAGCCTTGACCCAGCTTTTTTGGACAGTATGCACATGATCAATAAAATCGCACGCATTTAACTCATCTTTTGTGAGACTATGTGCATCATTTTCTATAGGGAAAGATACTACCATGTCAGACCCGTTCGCTGACCACATTGATTCTTCGCATAAGTTAGGGTTAGCTTCGGCAAACTTTGCTAATACAGGGTTATCTTTGTTCACCTGTATGTGCCTAATTAACTTTCTACCAAAGTGTGGGTGAACTCCGCTAGCAGTGCCTAGTATTATGGACGTAGTCCCCGCAGGTTTTACGCACGTAATGCGAGCAGCCGGACGGATCCCTAGTAATGAGGACACCGATTTATTTGCCTCCGTGGCAGAAGCAGCTGCGAGCTCTAGAGCTTTTTCGTCTAACAGAATATTAGGGTTATCCATGATTCCAGTAATAGATACACCTAGCAGAGACTCTCTTTCTATAATGTGCTTTGATACAGGATTTAAGTAGTTTGTGTCAGTATACCCAGCCTGTAGAGTTCCTATAGTAGAAGCTACCCTAGAAGATTTCATCAGATCTACGGTGTTTTTTATAGCCTTGCCGTTTATCTCTGTAAGATTACAGGTCTGCCATCCGCTTTCATAGGTATATCCTTTATTTAAATAAGTAATGCGATCGTTAAGTATACTTAATGTATAATCTTCTACTATCTGCCCTTTTTCGTCTCGTATGAGTAGGGGACACATACCAATCTCGACACAAGGGTTATACAAGTAATACTTAGACTTGCTAAATATAACTCCAGGTTCTCCGAACTGCTTTGTACTTTTTATTAAGCCAGAGAAGTCTTCTCTTCGCTCGCTGCCGTCCGTTAATACAACTGCTGATATGTTGGCAAGCCCTCTTTGTTTATTTTCTTCAAACCAATTACCCGTTTTAGCGTTGAGCATCTTGGTATCATCAATATCGAATAGCGCAATAGTTGCAGCACGGCGTCTTCCACCGCTAAGTACAGCTTCTGCTGAATACATGGTGATATCAAAACAGTCTATAGGCCTTAGATGTGTCTGACCACGGTTTACGCAACCATCTAGCAGAAAGTCGATATTGTCTAGAGCGTTATAAAGAGGGTCAGAGCCCGGAGCTGTGCCCCCCGCAGAAATTGAAGAACCTCTTGGTCTTATCTTAGAGAAATTAAACTCAGGGAAAGGGGAGTCAGAGAAGTAGGTCAAGATTAATGCATGTAAAGCGTCAGCCCACCCCTCGATAGAGTCTTCTACGATAAACTCTTCTTTTGGTTTCGCAGAAAGCTCATGAGGTGTGATTAAGGCAGGTAAGCAGTCTGTGTGTAACTTTTGAACGCTAAAGCCTACACCAACTCCACATAACCCCATGTAAAAGGCTTCGGAAAAAAACTTAAGCCTGTCGCAATAAGAAGTAGCGCAATTGTATATCCTCATGTTGTGTTTTAATACTGGCTCTCCTCCAAACTGCAGGGCTCTTTGACTAGCCAGTACCTTTTTCATTTTCACTACAGAAAAAGCCTCGTCTATTAAGGTAGAAACTTCGCTACCTTTATCTGAGTAGAACTTCTTGTGCATAGTTGCCATTCTATCTACAGCTTCTTCAAATGTTTCTCTTCTCTGCCGGCTTTCACTGTATCTTGCGTAGGTTGCGGCAAAAACAAAGTCTGCCATGGCTATCTTTCCATCCATCTATCGGTCTCCATATGTAAAAAAACTTGAGGGTTGAGCCTTGCCTTAGACATGTGCTCAACCCTTTTTATTAACTTGCGTTGTTACCAGCGGTACGAATTCTGCACATTAAGAGTGCTCTGTCATCACGGCCCTCGAATCTGACAAGCCGAGTTGGGATAGATCCATCCTTTTGCAGTGCACCATGGTGCAGCGTTATATTCTGAATGTGAGTTGCATCAATTACAACCCTTAAAAACTTTACAGCTACTGTAGAATATACATCAGAGTCTATTTCATAGCGACCATCTCGCTCGAAATCGTCAATTCGATCGCAGTAAGCACTCGCCCTTTTAATTTTAGCTCTGAGTTCTTCTTTTTGTTCTGTTGACAGCGCATCAACTGCCTTTTTACTGGGGTTAGCAGGCCAACACGCCTTGGCAAAGATGAGCCAATGCTCGTCTACGTTGTCAAACTGAATACATAAGTCTCGTTCGATACCTATAGCCATTTCCTCTTGGCTAAAGCCCTCGAAAAGGGCACTGTCATATTCTCCGTCCATCATAAGTCGAGCTGCTTTAAGGTATTTATACGCAGACTCTCCCCCCAGAACAGTAACGTTCTTTTCGTTTTCATACTCGACGTGTAAACCAGCCACCTTACCTGGGGTCAACTCAGTGGGCTTTTCATAGTAACGGCACACGTACTTCACGCTATAGCCCCCCACGTCGCAGGTTAATCCTAGCCCATCTACGTTAGCGGACAACTTACCTGCACTAACAAATACATTAACCGAGTATTCCTTATCATGTCTTCTAGCAAATCTTATTAGTTTTTCAGCGACCATACACGCTGAACCGGGCAATACGACGTTTCTATCGAACACTCCATGATTCTTAGTCTGAACTAAGTACTTACCGTCTGTAAATGAGAGCCACCCGTCGCAGACAAGCACTTGGTTGAACCGATCTTCGTACTTCTCTTTTGCGGCACAAGACAAAAATTGTAGCTCTTTGTATGAGCTAAGGGCTGCCAAAGGCTGTACTGGTACGAAGTCCTCCCATCTGTCTATATCAACAGTATCTTCCGACGTCATCTCGTTCCCCAAAAATTGGCTTAGGCTTTCATATAGCTCTTCAGCCGTCGTAAAGTCATGAACTTTAGCGTATAACTCTAAAGCCTCTAGTGACATTGATATGTCCTTGGGTTCTCCGTTTCTTTTCCTTTTGTTGAATGTGCGCACCCCGTATCGCTTGAAAGCTCTATCCAAATCATCGATGCATTTTTCTGGTGTTCTTACTTTTAACACCGAGTAAACATTGTATGCTA
>Ga0181389_1000828_pt1 | contig 12498 bp, 4 predicted proteins | sample 12SPOviralmetaG_FD_130121 | JGI IMG/M metagenome (GOLD analysis project Ga0181389, IMG submission 130121) | Marine viral communities from the oligotrophic San Pedro Time Series (SPOT) site, San Pedro Channel, CA, USA - 12 SPOT_SRF_2010-06-29 | ecosystem: Environmental > Aquatic > Marine > Strait...
ATTATGGCAAAGAAAAAAGAAACAAAAAAGGTTGTAGAACCTTTAATAGAAAAAGACTTCGAAGAAGTTGAAACACCGGTTATGGAAACACCAAAACCTAAAAAAGTTGAACCTAAAAAACCTAATTGGGAAATAAAAGATAGAGTTTACTATCTAACTAGAAAAAGAAAACCTTTATCTTATATGGTTAGGTCTGCTGGTATATATTTCTTTGACGAAAACTTAGGTTACGAAAGAGAACTTAAGTATTGTCAAAATCAAAAAACTCCTTTTGTAGATGAAATGAAAGGCGATCAAAGATTAGAACATATTATTTTTAGAAACGGGGCACTTCACGTTCCAAGAAATAAACAAACTTTACAAAAGTTATTATCTTTATACCACCCTCAAAAAAATGTATTATTTGAAGAGTGGCAACCAGAAGCGGCAGCCGCTGATGATTTAGAAATTTTAGAACTAGAATTAGAAGCGTTAAATATAGCTAAAAATATAGATATTGATTTAGCAGAGGCTATTATGCGCGTAGAATATGGCTCTAAAGTATCTAGCATGAGCTCTAAAGAACTTAAAAGAGATTTGTTACTATATGCTAAAAATAATCCTATTTTGTTCTTAGAACTAGCCTCTGATGATAATGTTCAACTTAGAAATTTTGGTATTAAAGCTGTTGAATTAGGTATATTAAAATTATCTCAAGATAATCGTAATTTTTTATGGGCTTCTAATGATAGAAAGCTAATGACAGTGCCATTTGACGAGCACCCATACACTGCTTTAGCACATTGGTTTAAAACTGACGAAGGTATGGAAATCTACTCTAACATAGAGAAAAGATTAAATTAATTTAACTGTAGATGCGGTCGCTCTACGGGGCGATCGTAAACTACAAATATAATCTACTATGAATAAACAAAATTTAAGAAACTACACTCGAAAATCCCAAGGGTTAGGAGATACAATACATAAATTCACATCAATTACAGGTTTAGATAAAGTGGCACAAGGTTTGTCAACAAGACTAACTGGAAAAAAAGATTGTGGATGTAACAAAAGAAGACAAGCTTTAAACAAAGCTTTTCCTTATAAAAAATAAACATAATGATAAGTATAGATACTGTATATCAAAAAGTTTTGGCGCTAGCCAACAAAGAGCAAAGGGGTTATATAACACCTTTAGAGTTTAACTTATTAGCCAACCAAGCACAAGAGTTAATATTTGAGCAGTATTTTTATGACTTAGATCAATTTAAAAGAAGAGATACGGATGAAACATCTCTTTCTGATATGCAAGAGTTAATTGAAAATAAATTAACAGAGTTTACTAGCGTACAAGCAGTTGTTAATGGATCTAACTTTCCAGCAAACTATAGAACAGGTAGGATATTTGTTTCAAATGCTACCGGTGTTAGTTACGAAGCAAAGCTTGTAGACACAAACGAAGTTGCATATTATTTAAACTCAGAGTTTCATCTTGCTGGTTTACAAAGAAATCCTTTGTATGTAAAAATTAACTCGGCTAGTGCTGACGTAGCTGTATATAATCATCTTGGATTATTAACATCAAATGTTACCTGCGAAGTAATAACTAGACCTATAAAAGTTGAATGGGGTTATGATGTTATAGCTGAAAAAGCTTTGTATAACGCAAGTAGAGCTACCGACTTTCAACTACACCCTTCAGAAGAAACAGAGCTGGTATTTAAAATACTAGAACTAGCTGGTATTGTAATCAACAAAGTTGGTTTAGTACAAACAGCAGCTCAAGAAGATGCTAAAAAAATTCAATACGAAAAACAATAAATAAATGGCATTAACACAATCACAGCAAGCTTATTATGATGGAGATGACTTTGGTGGATACCAAGTTACATCATTGCAAACTATTATTGATAACTTCTTAGCCGCGTATGTTGGCGAGGGTAAGTTATTACAAAGAACCTTAGCGGCAGACGTAAGTTTTCATGCTCACAGAGCATTGCAAGAGTTAAGTTTTGACACTTTAAGATCTTGTAAGTCTCAAGAAATAGAAATACCACCATCTTTAACAATGCCATTGCCTCAAGATTATGTAAACTATATTAAATTATCTTGGGTAGATTCTTCTGGTATAAAACACATAATATATCCTACATCAAAAACATTAAATCCTAAAGCTATTCTGCAAAACAGTGCTGGTGAATACAATTTAACAGCAGTTGGAACTTTAGTTAACGGAAGTAATACTATTGTGCTCGATGATTCTTACACTAACATACTAGTTGGTATGACTGTGTCCAGTCCTAATGTAGCTACAACTACAGTTGAAACAACTTCAACTGTTAGTGGAGTAACTACTATAACAGTAGCTATAGCTGGTGGAGCAACTTATACTGGTACTGAAACATTGAGTTTTTCAAATCCACCTGATCTGTTAGCTCAAGAAGCAAACTCTTTAGTGTTAACTGGTTTAACGTGGACTTCTGGAGATGATAAGATTACAGCTACTAGCGCACCTGGCGTTGAGGTTGGTATGTTAGTTTCTCACGAAGACTTTGCTGTAGGTACAACCGTTATAGATGTTAATGGTCTTGTGATCACAACATCTACAAATGCTACTGCTACAGAAACCTCTGGAAACGTTAACTTTGTATCTTACGAGCCAATATCAGACACTTGGTCTAGCTACAAATCAACAACACCATCTGAAAACCAAGATGATTATCAAGATGATACTTATTGGCCAGCAGAAGGATCAAGATTTGGATTAGACCCACAGCACGCTCAAGCTAACGGATCTTTTTATATGGATTGTAGCGCTGGAAAAATTCATTTTAGCTCTAATATTTCTGGAAAAACTGTAATCTTAGAATATATAAGTGACGGACACGGAACTACAGAAGAAATGGTTGTCCATAAATTTGCTGAAGAAGCAATGTACAAGTGGATAGCTTACGGGTGTTTATCTGCTAGAATTGATGTTCCAGAATACGTTATCAATAGATATAAAAAAGAAAGATTTGCTACAACTAGAAAAGCAAAATTAAGGCTTTCTAATGTTAAGTTAGAAGAGCTTACTCAAATTTTAAGAGGTAAATCGAAACAAATAAAACACTAATACATGCCGGATTTAAATCATAGACTGCAGTCGGGGAGAATGAACAAAGACCTCGACGAGAGGTTAGTTCCTAATGGAGAGTATAGAGACGCGATGAACGCACAAGTAGGTACGTCTGACGGTTCTGACGTTGGTTCATTGCAAAATATATTAGGTAATATTGATTTATCTTCTACTATCATAAATCCAGGAGGGACTTTAAGTGATTTTTATTGCGTAGGTAGTATTAAAGATTCTAAAACAGATAGGTTATATTGGCTATTAAGTGGTAGCGGAATTGACATAATAGCAGAATATGATTATAAAACAGAGGTAGTAAGCCCTATAGTTGTAGATGTTTTCCCTATTAATGTAAATCCTGTGGGTGATAATGATAGAGTATTAAATTTCGACAAGTCATTTTTAATCACCGGTATAAACATTATAGAAGATATACTTCTTTGGACAGATAACAACTCTGAGCCTAAAAAAATTAACATCCCTCAAGTAAGGATTGGAAGCGTTGATTTTTCCACTCATACAGAATTTCACGTACCCAACCCAGACATGAACTCTGTAGTACCATACGTATCAGTGGGACCAATAACAGAAGAACATATTACAGTCATCAAGAAAGGTCCTAAAACAGCACCTAGACTTGAGATGAAGAATACTAATCGAGCAGATTTAAACGAAGATGGAACTCCAGGAGATGTTGAGACAACTTTGACAAATCCAGATCTAACTGGGTTTTTTGACCAAAATACTGGAAATTATGTCACAACACCAATATCTATTACTTTTGACACAGCACCTGATTTTAAGTTAAAGGACAAGCTTGTTATAGAGGCCACTAGCGCAGGAACCTCAAAGAAACAACAAATGGTTGTTGATATTGTTGGAGGTGGGGGATTTGATGTTAATGGGAATCCAATAGCAGTGCCGTTTGGCAGTGGTTGGAATGGGACATGCGATATAGAGATTATAAGTTGGGATTTGAATATTGATTTAACTCAAGTAAGTTGGGATGTTACTTTAAAACAAGAAGACCCGTTATTCGAGTTTAAATTTCCAAGATTTGGATATAGATATAAATATAGTGACGGAGAATACTCAACATTTTCTCCATTTTCAGAGGTAGCATTTCTACCTGGCGATTTCGATTACATACCTAAAGAGGGTTATAATTTAGGAATGGTTAATAACGTTAGATCTTTAGGAGTTTGTGATTTTGTAGATTTAAGAAGTATACCAGATGACGTTGTATCTATTGATATTCTTTATAAGGAATCTAACTCACCTATAGTGTATTCTGTTAAAACCATAAAAAGAGTATCTATTGATCCGGGTGGTAAGTACGATGAGTGGAACGCTATTAACTCTTCAGCGTTGACTACCGGGTGGGATAATACCACTGGGTATTTAAATGTAAAATCAGAATTGATTCATGCTGCAATACCAGCTAATCAATTATTAAGAGGCTGGGATAATGTGCCTAGAAAGGCTTTAGCACAAGAGATAGTTGGCAATCGAGTTGTATATGGAAACTATTTACAAAACTACAGTTTAACCAACTCTCGACCTCAACGCCCAACAGCACTTAGGTATGGTGATAGTGGTTCTCAAATGGTATTACCTCGTTCTAAAAACATAATAACTGACTTAAAGCTTATTCAAAAATCTCGCGCTATTGGAGGGTTAATCCCAGAACAATTAGACGCTGGAATAGTATATGATTATCATTCAGCTAAAACAATAAAATCATTAAGGACATATCAACTAGGAGTTGTTTACATAGATGAGTTTGGAAGAGAAACACCAGTGTTTTCTAATTCTAAAAACAACACGAATACCGTGCACGTTGAAAAAACGTCTGCCCCACTACAAACAAAGTTAAAAGCGCAGATAGGTAACGCAAAACCAGACTGGGCTAAGCATTTTAAATTTTTAATTAAGGAAACGTCTAACGAGTATTATAACTTAGCAATGGATAGGTGGTATCTAGCTGAAGATGGAAACATCTGGTTATCATTCCCGTCTTCTGAAAGAAATAAAGTTCAAGCTGGAGATTTTTTAACACTTAAAAAAGCACATGATTCTAGCGAGGCGGTAGTTGATCCATCAAAGTACAAGATACTAGATATCGATAACGAGGCTCCTTTATTTTTAAAAACTAAACGTCAACCAAAAGGACAACTCACCGATGGCATAGATGATGGTTCTGGATCAGCTTTAGTACTTATTGGCGGACCAAATGGTACTAGTGGTGTAGGTTTTCCAGTTCCTCAAGGAGCGTTTATGACCGTTGAGAAAGACGCGGTTCAACCAATAGTCGATAGAATACTTGATGCAGGAACCGCTGGTTACGAGTTTAGATTAGTTTCTATTGATGGTGCTAGTGGTTGGTATGGAATTAAGAACATAACAGAAGATCCCACCGGTCATTACAAAATAACCTCTAAAGAAAGGTTTGGAGTTGACATGTCCATTACGTCAACACCAAGTGGAGGAGGATATGGTAACTGTAAAATTGAATTTACAAAAAAGGAAATTGTAAACAAACCTGAATTTGATGGTAGATTTTTTGCTAAAATATTAAAAGACGCCACGCTACAAGAGTATATAGTAGGGTATGAACTTGGAGCCCAAAGCCAATATTTAGTATCCAACGCTATTCAAGCACAATATATAAATCCAAGTGCGCCCGGATTCACAGTGGGAAGTGATTGGTATGGTATTGACAAGGATAAGATTTCTATTTCTCCATACAATGAAGACAACAACTATAGCATAGGTGGGACTGGTAAGGGTGATGAGTATTGGAAGAGAGCAGGAAACACCCCATATACAGGCAGTTCTTCATCAGGATGGTTCATTGATAAAATAGAAGCATTTAGAGCTTTTAAATTCACTAAAAAAGCTTTTGGCGTAGACAATAGCGTTAGCACCAACCCTAGTAGTGGGATTACTTTTAGCACAGCGTATCCAAATAACTCATGCGGTCCTACTAAGCAGCTTCAGTTAATAGGAACTGGCTCAGATTACAGTGGTGGCACCAACACGTACCTTGGTATTAATAATTGTCTTAAACCTGAGGATACACTGAGAGACGCTTCGGTAGGGGATAATGGGCATATTGTGCCTTCTGAGGGAATAAACAGTGGCGCTGGGATTATACACTTATCTTACGCGGGTACTGGGGACGACAGTCAAAGTTGGGGAAATTTAACTGGTTTAACTAGCTTAAAATCGTGGTTTGGGGACACTAATTGGGCTGGTGACTATGTAGGTGAAATAGCTTTTGTTAATTCAATAACTACTCCAGGAACAATATGGAGATGGAAAGAGGACCCAGGAAGTGTTGTTTATAAAACTAAAGCAAATGATCCAACTGTAACGGGTTACAGCAGCGCTGAGTGGAACGCAAACCAAATAGACGCGCGAGATAATCAATTGGGAACTGAACTTTGGAATTACACCAAACTAAGCGACTACGGCATAAAGCATAATTTTGAAGCCAGATGGGGAATCCCTGCTGTTTGGACGTACATAGGTGATATAGATGAAGCTACGTTTGTTTCTCAAGGAATTACCGATCATGTTGGTTATTTTCCAAGTTTCGTTTTAGCTGGAGCCGCAGTTACACTCCCAGGTGTTGTAACAAGATTAGGACTACACATGGCTAATCATTCGTCTTCTGGAGGATGGCTAGGATCATCTGCACACAATGAGTACCCAATGTTTACTGAGGATTGGTATAAAGCTCGTAGTAAAAGAAGAAGATTTATTATTCACGCAGATACACATGAGGTTGATGACACAACTGGATTACCATTTGGATTAGGAGGTGTTTGGTCAACTGATAAAGGCCAAGGATATGGGTATTTACCAACTAACGATCCTTCTACAGATGCTTATTTTGACGAAAACGGAGCTTTGCTAGCAACGCTACCAACAACACTGCCCCCTGGAATTCGCCCTGACGGAATGTATTCTGGGCATCCTCACCCACAACTTAGTGTAACTGGGTATACTTTTAATGGAGCCAATGAGACTACAATACCATCATTAAAGATGATAGATGGCTCTAATAATGTAACTCCAGCACCTGGAAGTTTTACATGGCAAATTTTAGATACATATATTGAGGATGGAAATGACGAAGGATATTTTAGTACTAATCCAGCTGTTTGGGAGACAGAACCTAAAGAAGACATAGGACTAGACATATACCACGAGGTTGGGCAGATATACCCTACAGAATTAAACGAGTCTACAATAGGTCAATTCTTTGGACCTATACATGTGGATTTAGCAAGAAATAGTCAAGTGACTTGTTGGATGCCAGGTACGGGTGGTGGTATGGTTGATTTAGAAACAGCCGCGGGTGGTAAGGACATTAGACTTTACCAAGCGCTTGCTGGTATAAACGGTGAGGTGTTTGTTATCATGCAAGACATTAACGGTAATCCACTAGACATTACCAACGCGCTAGTAGCTCCACCAGTTGGATCAAGATTAATGTTTACAAGAGCTGATGGTAGTAGGACAGAAACTTCGGTAAAAACACTTCCTACCCCAGGGGTTTTATTCAATAATGTATTTGAAGTCGAAACAGACGCTCATAATTATGAAGTAGTTTTACCTTGGTTTAACGCTTATTCATTTGGAAATGGAGTTGAATCTAACAGGATTAGAGATGATTACAATCAAGTTATTATTGACAAAGGACCTAAAGTATCAACTGTATTAGAAGAACCTTATAGCGAGGAACGTACCTCTAGTGGCTTCATATATTCTGGCATATACAGCTCTATGAGTGGGGTTAATAATCTAAACCAATTTATACAAGCAGAAAAAATTACAAAAGACTTAAATCCTAGTTATGGTAGTATACAAAAACTATTTACTAGAAACACAAATCTTGTCACGCTTTGTGAAGACAAGGTGTTTAAAATACTTGCTAATAAAGATGCTTTATTCAATGCCGATGGCAATATAAACTTAACGGCATCAGAAAACGTATTAGGACAAACAATACCATTTTCTGGTGATTATGGTATCTCAACAAATCCAGAATCATTTGCTTCTGACGCTTACCGAATATATTTTGCAGATAGATCAAGAGGAAGCGTGTTAAGATTATCACAAGACGGATTAACTCCTATATCTTCAATAGGCATGACGGATTGGTTCGCTGATAATTTAAGTGGTAGCAACAGAATTGCAGGTACATTTGATGGTAAGAAAAATGAGTATAACATTAGTTTAAGTTATTACAATTATAGCTCACTTGATGGAAAAATTATTGGTAACTCTAAAGACTTTGGAATTACACCGTATAAGCCAACAAATATTATATCTGTTACCGGAAGCGTGGCATCACAAATAAGTTTAAATGATGATATAATTGGACCTGGGTTTCCAGCGGGAACATTTGTTGTTGATAAGATAAATCAAAGTGGTGGAGTTTGGCTAATACAATTAAACCAACCCCCACTACCCGCGGATGTAGCGCCGTTAGGAGACGCTGTTGCGGTATTTTACCCGACTAGCGCAGAAGCTTATTGGAGAACTAGATTCTCATCATCAGCACCTGATACAGATCCACTAACATTATCTTTCTCTGAAGTTAACAAAGGTTGGGTTAGTTTTAAATCTTTTCACTTTGAAGATGGTTTAAGCTTAAACAATGATTATTTTACGTTTAAAGGTGGGCAATTATTTAAACACCATTCAAATCCTAGTCACAATACGTTTTATGGCGATTTTACAGAGTCTAGTGTAGAGGTGTTATTCAACGAAATGCCTGGATCTGTTAAAAGTTTCCAAACATTAAATTACGAAGGTAGTCAATCAAAAGTAACAGCTGACGTAAATAATTCTGGTGAATACTGGGATAATTACAACAAACTAGGCTGGTATGTAGATAAAATGCATACTAACTTACAAGAAGGCGCTAGACACGAGTTTAAAGATAAAGAAGGTAAATGGTTCTCTGCAATTAAAGGAGTGGCTACAGAATGGTTAGATGACGGAACAGGTGGTAATATAGATACTAATGAATTTTCTTATCAAGGAATTGATGAGGCTGGAGCTCTAGATGGTGGAGGCCAATATACTTCTTGGGATTGCTCGCTAGTTGAAGCAACAGATTGTAGGGATTGTAGAGGTAAAAGTCTTAGCTCCTTAGTAGTTCCAATTAGCTGTAGCGCTCTTCCCTGTATTAATGGAGGAACAGATTTCTTTTGGTCAAACCCTGCTGTAAATATAAATAACCAGTCATTCATGGCTACGGTAAGCGGTGTACCTCTTCCTGATCCAACGGTGTTTGGTTGTGGTGGTAATGGTGGTGGCGTGTGGGACTCAAGTGCATATTCTAATAGTACAATAAGCTTTATTGGAGCTAATGATGTTGCGGGATGTGATAATATCGCTGACCCAAATTGTGGATCGTATTATGATCGTATTGAAACAACAGTTGCGGATGAAGGTAATAGCTTTAGTGTAGATCAAGTAACCAACACAGGTCTAAATGGAGAGATATACAACACGTACACACTTCACTACACTTCTGTAAACGATATAGTGCAGTGGTTTATAGATAATGTAGATGGTACTGCTTTCTATCTTGGCATGTCACTTACTCAGTTTATTAACGCTGGGCAAAACAGTGGGTTTATGTATGCCGCTGTTGTTGGTAATATACCTGCAGATACTTGTTATACTACGTTCCAAACTAACACGCATACTTGCATAGAAGTCCAAGGTTTAGTTGGTACAGTAGATGGTGGTCCTTACGCTACAAAATCTGCTTGCGAAGCCGATGCTAATGCTCCTTGCTCTGGCACGTGTGTAGTTCCAAACACAGTTGTACCTCATGTTAACAACGCAACACAAGCTAGTGGTTGTGCCAATGGAGATGCTGCTGTTGAGGTTACTTTAATGGGAGCAGCTACAGAATGGGAAGTTGAATATGTTGATTCAAATACAGGTAATGTTGTTTACATCGACCCAAGAAACTTCAGTAACAATAACCCATACAATTACAGTCCCGGCTGGTCTGATCCAGCACCACTAGCGGTGGGTACATACGCAGCTAGAGTAACGGATGATTTAGGGTGTGTGGTGGAAGTACCATTCCCTCTTGAATGTCTAACTAGTGCTTGTCCACCTAATCCTCATGTAATAAACCAATTTTTAGCAAATGCAACCCTAGATGCAAGTGGTGGTTGTGCGCCTGACGGGGCGATTGAACTAAACGTAGTTAGCCTTGGTAATAATGCTGGTTATATTGATCAAATAGAGTTATTTAGTGTTAGCGGTGGAGTGTCTACGTCTATACAAGTTGACATGGGAGATTACTATATTAATAATACAATTAATTTTAATAATTTAGCTGAAGGGGATTATGAGTACACTATAACTGACGATATTGGATGCCCATATACAGAATCATTTACTATAACGTGTTTTACGTCTGGGCCTGGTTGTACTGATCCCGCTGCATTAAACTACGATTCATCAGCATTTCCTGATGATGGTTCATGTGAATACCCATGTGATGGTAGTTTAAGTTATGATTCAAATCGAGATATATTTGTTTCTACAGCTCCGTTTACAAACTATATTGAATTAAAAATAGACAATATTATAGCTGATAGCTGTGAGGCTAATCCTGTTTCAATGACTTCTAATGCAAGCATTGAGCTTGAAATACTTTCTATACCTGCATCAGCAACTACGTTTAGTTTTGAAGTTATTCCTGGTAACAATGTAGACCCGTATTTTACAACATCTAGTGGCTATAACATACCATGGGTAGGGTCTTACTATTGGTCTTACGCTGTTCCTTTGCAAGCTCCGCCTGCAACTGGAGATTGGTCAGTTACAATAACGGATGATCTTGGAAATACAGAGTGTTATCGATTTACAATAGGTTGTGAAGAAACACCGGCTTCTTGGGATTGTGATGAGGTTTTTGGTAATTGTTACGATCCTGGAACTGGTTTAGGGCAATATAGCTCATTGCTAGATTGTCAAAACAATTGTTCGGGAATAGACTATCCTCATGGAAGGTACAACGTGTTTAGGTTTTGCCGCACACATCATGGCGTGCCATATCCAGAAAATGTAAGTCTTGAGGTTCTTACTTCGCCGGCGGGCTTTAGTGGGAGTTTATGGGATAAAATTCAAAGTATTACAGATTTAACTCCTGGTTACGCGGCTGCATACGGAAACCCGATATCGGGCTCACAAAATCAAAAGATGTACAGAAGGTACAACCCCGATTTCTGGCCAAATGGTTTAGCGGAAATAACTTTTAAAGTTACATGGCAGAGTGGGCATACCAAAACTTTTATTATGAAAGCCTCTATAAAATCACCACTTACACATAACACTCTTTTTAGAAATAGTGGTGGATTGCCACAGCAGCCACCCCAAATGTATGATTGTTATTATCAAGGCCCGTATGGCCCCTCTACCCCTCTACAATACATACATGACGTGCAAAGCGGAAGCATGCGAGCAACTTACGACCCTAACTCAGTCAACCCTATTGGTACTATAAGCAAGGCCGAGGTTCTTTCTGACCCAGCAGGACTGTTGGTTAACCATCGAGAAGCTTACCACCACATGTGTTTATGCAGTACATCCACAGTTTTCAATAATACAATATCAGCTGGCGTTTGGGATTTAGAAAGCACGTGGGGTGATGGGTTTAAGCCTAACTTAAACAGCAATCAAGAGCAAGTTATAAAGATACATACAGCTGTTGTTGAGGCTAACTCAAACCTTAAATACCAAGCTGACAACGGTACTTCTTATGAAAACGTACTAGATATTGTTGCAGATTTTACGCCACAACAGGTAAACAGCTACACAGGTCTTGGAGAGGTGTGGACAAGCAATGGAGGACAAAATATTTTTGGCTCTATTAATAACTTTTTCCAAACTCACAGTGCTCTTGGGCAAGAGAGTTTTTTCTTTGAGACGCTTGTTTACGCTGATAAGCTTAATTGTTAGTACAATAAACTACAACCACAAACATACAATATAAATAAACAAATAATATGTCTTACATAAAATCATTGCAAGTACAAGACGCTGATAGATTAATAAACTCTAGAGGAGATTCTCGTGAAATCAAAGTAATTGGTACTCCAGGTGCTGGATTTAATTTAGAAATAAATGATAGCAGTGGATGTAGCATATTAGAAGAAGATTTAAATCAAATTATAATACCTAAGAGTAGTATTTACAAATTTAAGCAAAGCTTTCCGGATATTACCACTAGCGCCCAAGGTGGTTTAGTTGAAGAGTATTACGAAATCATATTAACTCCTAATGCTGATTCAACATTCACACCGCCCGAGGTTAATGTAGATGAAAATTCTACAGAAGAAGAGATACAGAAATTTATA
>Ga0181389_1000832_pt1 | contig 12456 bp, 27 predicted proteins | sample 12SPOviralmetaG_FD_130121 | JGI IMG/M metagenome (GOLD analysis project Ga0181389, IMG submission 130121) | Marine viral communities from the oligotrophic San Pedro Time Series (SPOT) site, San Pedro Channel, CA, USA - 12 SPOT_SRF_2010-06-29 | ecosystem: Environmental > Aquatic > Marine > Strait...
ATGTACCTGATTTTTGCATAATATCAATGTCACCATTACTTCCAATCCACTCCATAGTGAGACTAGTATCAGCTCCATCTTTTTGATCAATCTTGAAGTTGTTGGACGAACCAATTACATCAACATCAAAAGTCACGTCGTCAGCATCGATATCAACATCCCAGACATTTGAGCTGCCTGTTATATCTAAATCAAAATCTAGTCTTTCAGCTGATGCAAAATAGCCCCAGTCGAAATCCATAGTATTACTGCTTCCGGTTATTTCTATGTCAAGTACCGAGCTATCAGCTGAACCACCGTTACCAATATTCCAATCCCATATGTTAGAGCTACCTGTCATCTTTAAGTCGACGTCAGAGCTGTCTAAAATTGTAGGACCAAATATTTGGTTAAGGTTGCCGATCATGTCGATATCAAATGTATTGTTTGAACCAGTAAAGATCCAGTCAGTAGCAACAACGCCACTAGCAATTGATCCACCTATCTTGTTACCATAACCTATTTGGTCAATGGTCAACGTTAGTGTATCACCAGATTGGTCTAACAATATTTCATTATCTGATGCACCTGCTGCAGCAAATAAAACACTTGGACATAACAAAAATGCAAACGCGATATATCTATTTAACGTCTTCATCTTTTTCTTCCTCTTTTATAGGGTGTAGATCGTTCATCCCATTAGCTTGATGCGGATGACGATGTCCCTCTTTTATTTCCCAGAATCCCTTATCGTGACCCTGGTATATCATTTCTAACACAGCCTGCTCAATACATGAGCGAACAGAACGTGTTATACTTTCATTCTCAGTTGTGCCGTCTTCTATTTCTACTAGCTTTGTATCCATATCGACGAACCTAAAGACATCATACCCATCAGCAACATGTAATATAGTTTTTGATGTCTGTACATTCAATAATACTTCACCGGTCAATGTACTAACCGCTCTTAAATGAACCACTACAATATCTCTTCTGTATGCTTGTTGAGCTCCAATGCCAAGATATCTTGCTCCGTGCCCACCAGTTTCTATATTGGTGTCGAAGCCAATGATCCCACCTTCCAATACCATTCCAGCGAACAGTAAAGGAGCAAGACCAGTTTTGTCAGTTTCGTTATATTGCTCTCTCGTAGTTCTAACGATCTGACGCTCACGTGTAAGATGATCTATGCCGACTCGTTCTACGACTCTAAACCATGTACCATTGCCAGCAGTTTTAAGGGCATCGATGAGCATTGTTTCGCCCCCTTGTGTTACTGCTGTACTGAATAATGCTGCACCGTCCATTTGTTTTCTTTGTCCAGTCTTATCAGGAAAAGAGTACACAGCAACAATAGGTTGCTTCTGAGGTGCAGGTAAACTTTTTAATTCTTCATGGGTTGGCATGTTGACTACTTTTGGTGCTTCAACGCAAGTGCCCAATGCACCCATCACCGTATACCCATCTCCACCACAACTATCATTCATAGAAGGAAATGACGCACAACCTGTCATTGCTAAAAGTATGATACTGTATGATACTTTTTTAAATTGTGACTTTAGAAAAGGTAAAGTATGATACTTTGTATGATACTTTTTATCCACCATCAGTCCCTGCAAACGTACCCGTGCCAATTGGTATAACAATTACTGTTTGGCTTCCATTGGGATCGACAATTGTCATGATGATGACATCCTCTCCTTCTGTACAAGCCATGCTTGCTGGGTTACATATTGTCTGCTCGTATGTAATCATATTGCCATCAATCATAAACGATCCGAAGGTACTTCCTTCTCCGCTAAACAATTGTTCAACTAACTGCTTTGATAACTGAGCAAAAATTCTTGACTCTAAGTTTCTCATGAACTTAGCTAATGTAGTATTCTCTTCAGCACGTTGTGCTGCTAACAGAGCTGCTTCGATGTCATCCTTGATGGCATCCTTTCTTGTTTTTTCCTGATTCTCAATTGTCAAATAATGTGAGCTGGTACCGATACCACTAAAAGATGGTGACTTGAATTTATGTACTAACTCATCTGCCTGAGCATATCCGACAAACATAAACCACAATACTATTGGTATAATAAAATTTTTCATTTCTTTTTCTCCTTCAGTGCCTCTTTCTCTTCGGCATCTTGTATAATGTCTTGCTTTTCTTTGTACTCTAATACTACATGTACTTTTTGTTGCAAGCGGATCATATCTTGATCTAACATTCTTGTCTGATCAATAACTCTAATCAATGCCATGTGCATTGTTCCGAGCTTAGGATTAAGTTCTGTGATAACAAATCTCCACACATAATAAATGAAGTACCCCATGCCAACGGCCATTACGATTGGGAACCCGAATTCATTTACCAACTTAGCTATGTTATCCATCAGTCTCGTCTAACGTCGAGTTTACCATCCTCTATAAAGTTCTCAGCTCGGGCAACTCTTTCTATGTCAGGCTTAATACCAAATCCAGAAGAGACGAGCATATCTATTTTGATCATTTCGTTATTCATCATACGTGCACGGTTTTCTAAACTCTTAGTAAAGGCCGTCAGCGTATCTATTTGTTTCAGGACGCCGGAAAGTATTTGCTTAATTACCATGAAGATAAAGAAGCCCATAACAAGTGCACCTGCGATAGGCGCCCCAACGTCTTTAATGAGGGTGAACATATCCATGTGCTTATTTATAGGACTAACGAGTGTTAGTCGTGGATGTGAAGTATAATATTTGTACCAGACTTGAATTCGAGAGTAGGTGAGTCCATTCTATATGCTACACCAGCTACAATTCGTGTACCATCAAGCAGTTCAGTATCCTTAGCAGTCATTATATAACTGATACTAGAACCTTTCTTTGTTATTCTTTTAGGACCATCATATCCGAATTGGATCCATGCACCAGATTTCCATTCTATATCTACACGAGGTAAGAATGAGACACAAACAACTTGACAGTCATTTAAATATTTTACTGATGCTGGTCTCACAGCTCTCTTTGTATGAGCATAATCTTCTACATAGTTGTCGGCATCTAATAATTTAGTATTGCCTATTCTAGCTCTTAAGTCTTCCACCTTTCTATTGTAGGGAACGAGAATGTCGTTATCTTGTGTTTCAAAGAAATCAGACATCTTCCAATCATGTTGTTGCTCTGGGAACAAACCCCAATCAGTACTGTCCTTGTGCCGACTGAATAAATTTAACTGAGGATTGAATACAATAGTTTTATCTTTGTGGTTGTTAATGTTCTCTGTGTGAAATGTAATAATCTCTTCTGCATCGATAGATAATCTAACATTCATTAAATGGCCTGGAAGCGCAGTCTGTGAATCACCGCCCGGCGAATCAATATAACTAACGTCACCAGCTTTACAATCCATCACATAAGTTAAGAACTGACCTTGATGTGATTTAATTCTTTTTATAACTTCCACGAGTATACCTCAATGTCACGACCAGATTGGCCATGTGTTGTTATTATTGTTTCGTGATAGTCCTTACTCAAACTAGATGGGCTCTGTAATGTATTATTGACAGCTGCTCTGATTAGAGCTCTAGTGTTTGATGGGATATCTTCACTAGCTTCTTTACCAATTACGACCAATGATTTCTCTGCTATATTGTGATACGTACACTCTGCAACATAGGCTGTAGAATTAATTGAATAGTTATATGTTACTTTGATAGGTCTCATACGAGTATTTATATAAGGCAAGACCCACCGAAGTGGGTCTTTAGTTTCAAAATCTATTCGATTGAAAGTAGATTATTAGGAAAGGCATGGCGAGTGGCAAAGTTAACAATATCATCATTTGCAGTAATTCACAGATCTTACAAACTTGTTCGTTCTGTTTAGCTTCTTCAAACTTTGTATCAATGAACTTCGCAGTCCGCTTAAGCGCAACTACTGTAGTCATTATATCCTCCAAGGATTAAAGTTTTATATTATACGATTTCCCTATAAAGGAAAATCAACCTTATTTATAATAAAATAAATTTACATAACCAAAAGTAATTTAGACGACTAATAGACAACTTCTAGACAACTTCTAGACATAATTGACCTATATACTATATGTGGAAAAGATTTCATAAGTTTATGAAGTGTGGAAGGATTCACAAAGTCATTAGTCTAATTGCGGACTAGTCCATCGATACCATTCAGGCTTTTCATCTATACGTTCTTGGATCCTTTGTCTAACAATTAACTGTTCGGCTTCAGTAGGTTCCCAGTCAAGGTAGAGTTCATCCGGCCACTGCTCACGTTTAAATACACGAGTAGGATCTGGCTTCATACCCCTGCGTTTCATTTCTGAGACTAGCTCATCATAACGCTTGTGTAGATACAATCCCTTATTGTAGAAGAACTTAACGTGACCGCTATTCAACGTAAACGTCTCTGGCCATGTCTTTTTATTCTTCTCCCAATTAGGAGACTTGATAGATCTCTGTAGAGCAGACCCGACCATGAACATCTCTCTGTATTCAGCTACGAGATGTTGGTCAGCTAACTCTTCTGTCGGTACTATATTGATTCTGGTCATGGAACATATTATACACCATTCATCTCCAAAAGTCACCTAGCACCCAACAAATTAATGAGTACCGTTCACCGCCTTCTAGTCTTGAAACTTTATGTAGTTGGTATGAAGGGAAGAGACATATATCTCCTTTGAATAAAGGCATTGGATTTGAAACGCCATGAGAGCCTACCATGCTGAGTCGGCCGCCATGAAACTCCTCACTGAGGATACATGACATGCTTAGTTTTCTTGTTTGTGATGCTTTGTGTTTGTCAGATAGGTGCTCGGATCTGATATACATATCTTGATGTGTTTCAAAATGATCCCCTCTATCAGTATAGCAAGCAACCTCTACGGACAGCTTTGGATTTTCTAAATCGTAAGCAGGTCCATCTGGAAATGATTCGGTGTATCTTACAGCTGCTTGTTTAAGTATATCGTGGAACCAAGTGGGACCTTTAGTGTTGTAGTCGTAATGTCTTATGTGACCTTTTCTTAGATCTTCAGAGATGTGAGACTTTGGATTAGTTTTGCCTGGCTCTTTGTATACCTGGGCAACACTCTCGCCCCAATCTTCTGACTCATCTATTATTTGTTGACACTCGTCATGGGAAAAGAAGTTTCTTAATATAATAACACCATGCAGATGTGGCTCGTTAAATGTTACTCGATGAATTGCATCATCACTTCGTCTGGACTCCATGCTGGCTGTATGACCTCAAATGTACCTTCTTTAGGACCTCTGTGATATGTCCTTTCAATTCTATTATTATTGTAGGCTACTTCTACATAACCGTCCTGGCCAAGAATATGTTGAACTTGTTCACCCCATTGCTCGGCAGCTATCTTCTTTCGTTGATACTCAACCGCATCATTAAATTCTGTCATACAAGCTCCACTATAAGTCTTTTACATATCTGGCTGACGACAGGACGATGGCCTATTGACCTATCACCATTACACATAATAAGTGTACCTTCCTCATTGAGCCAATCAGGGTGATGCTCAGCTGCAGGGTCGCCTACCCAGTCACCAAAGTTGCCCAGCCTTGCTTTTTCTGGCCAAGAAGGAATATCATAATTCGCACCTTGGTAGTCAGCTGAATCTGTTAGGTTAATTATTGCAACTGCTTTAGAGTCACATACAGGAATTGCTTTTCTGAACGAGTCTTCTTCGCCCTCCCAATAACTAACTTTAATCTCACCTTCACCAAATTCTTCTTTTAGCTTATCTCTTGCAAGAACAATTATTGTCTCTTCGTTTTGTGATGCTGGATCACAGAATTGATATATTGCTGTAAAGTCTTCGAATGTCTCTATCATCTATCTAAACCTTTGGTTAGCTAAAATCTTTCTACGCTCCTGCAACGACTTTTCTTTTCGTTTGTTATTGAGCTTAGTTCTTTTCAACTCTTGGTTCTTTCTATTCTTCTTTGCAGAAGGCTTATCAAAAAACTCATGTTTCTTATAATCCTTTACAATGGAAGCTCTTTCACATTTGTTCTTAAAACGTCTTAACATCTTATCGAACGGTTCTCCTTTAAAGCGTGGAGTCACTATTACATTTTCTGCCATGGGTCCTATTATACTCTAATTAATAATTAATGTCAACTGCCAAACTTACGCTGCCACTCAACAAGGATATCCTCATTAATGATAGAACGCAATCTGGATGCTTCAACAACAGTTACTTCACAATCGTTCAGTAGTGCTGCTAAAGTCATTTCACCCTCACCGCCAAATGGTACAAGTACCTTCTCGCCAGGGTTACAAAACTTCTTCATCATCCAATGACACAACCAAAGACCATACACTCTATGCTTGACGCCAGGAGAGGCTATCACAGAGTAGGTACCTTTGTTGCTTCCATCTAGGATGTGAGATGATTGAGCATCTGTCATGCCCCATCTGAAGTTAGGTTGGTTAGTAGGCTGGTGCGAAGGTATCTGAATATAGTTGCCCTCATCGTGATCCATCTCTACTAGAAAATATTTAAAAGGAGCATAGTATATGCTCTTGTGGATCATGGGTCTCATTCCTCTACCCAGTAACCATCTATCAGCTTCATTCTGTACTGGATGGTTCTTATCCACTGGCGCAACAAAGTTTCCTTTCTCTACTCTGTTGAATTGTTTCTGTACTACGTCATCTGGAATGACAACATCGTTAACCGTAGCTGTGGATCCAACTCTTCTAAATGTTTTGAATCTCATGTACTCAATATTAGGACCTACGAATACATCATCGTTGTTTAGATCTTTAAGGTATCCTGTCCATACTTGGAAAGCACTGTCAGGTACTTCTTCAAACTTGCCTGGGTTTTTATCTAACCACACAGCCCACTCATTGGAAGCATCTCTCATATGTGAGAAGGTTATAGTTCCATTCTCAGATAGACATCTATCAGCTACACCAAACATACTTCTAAGAGTTTCTGCAAAGTCTGATGCGCCTGCAACATATCTCCACCTACCAATCATAGTAGGACATGGTGCCATGATTCTATCAAACGGAACCTTGTCACGCTGAAAGTCCGCTGCGACGTTTTGGAATAGTTGATTATAAGACTTGTGCATCTAAGTATTTATGCTAACGTCTGTACTAGATTTCTAAACAAGAATATAAGACCACATCCATTCAATAAGATAAGAGCTCTGTCTCTCCATAGGATAGAAACTATCAGCCATAGGAATATACCTACAGTAGACAATAACAAATCATAAAACATATACCCATCGACACCTCTAATAGACATAGCAGTCAATACGATTGCTGATGCAACCCATTTGATGTACCAGTCTAGCGTATAGGTATCGTGCTTAGACGAGTTGGATGGCTGACGTAAATTGGCGATAACCCTTCTCCACTTCTTTAGCAGTAGGTGTAACAAACACTGCAGACATTACAACGCTCTCAGGTTCTTCAACCCCTGTGCTGCAAATGCCTTTTGCAAAACCCATTTGACCTTCTGGTCCTTGAACTAGCATCCTCGGATCTTTCAATGACACTTGGCCATCAATCATCTCTTGATACTTTCCTACAAACTCACCCGCAAGAGTGATAACTGATACTACATCATCCTTTTTCATTTTGGTCTCCGAATGCTGGTCCTTCCAGCTTAATTAAATTCCACATCTCTGCTTGTAGATCCATTCCGGTTCTCTCCTGCAACGACTTGTAGAATAAGTTATAGAAAGGCTTTGCACAACGCGTACCTTCCTCTTTGGTGTCGAAACTATAGAACGTCCTAGACGCTAGCCTCGCCAACCTTGTTTCTTTATCTTCTAAAACAACATGCTGCTGAAAGACATCTCCTGCTCGAGTGTCGCAAGCCCATGTTGCTATGTTACAATCTATCTGTGACATATTGTTTAAACTCCATACATTTCTTACACTGGCCACATGGTTGGTTCCATGCACCCTTTGGTATAACTGCACAAGATATTATACAGTCTTTTACTTCAGAAGGCAACATGCGATATTGATCGACCTTGCTCTTCATTGTTAATGGCGATACCAACTTAGTGTCAAGCTCAAGGATACCCATCATACAATTCCACGCAGTCTCCATATCTGGAATCTTACCTGTGTTGTCTAGGTTGTGAGTACCATACCACACTTCATCAAAGTCTCCTCTACCAACGATAGCAATCGCAGCGCCGAGCCAGATTGATACATCTCTATGCTCATTGATATGATTTTCATCGAATGAATCTTTACGAATCTCTATTGCGTGAAGTTTTACAGATGGAGTAAAAGAAACGATCCCTTTGCAGGCACCGAGTTCTTTATAGCTTTTGTTGTTATGGATTACGTGCGCGAGTGTTACATCATACTCAAGATTAAGAGCATGTTGAAATAGGGCTGTAGATTCTACACCACCGCTAAACATAATTAATATTTTCTTCATAAAATTGGCGCGCCTGAGAGGACTCGAACCTCTAACCTACAGCTTAGAAGGCTGTTGCTCTATCCGATTGAGCTACAGGCGCAGAACACCTATTGCTTCAAAAGTTTGAGAACATCCTTACTTGACCAAGACACTTTGAATCCTGTCTCGATATTAGTACCATTAGTGACATGCATAATCTGCATCTCAAGATCGGTCTTGTCAACCTGGAGCAACCAACTCTGCTTGCCCGAACTCTCTACTTCTACTAGGATCTTCCTAGCTCGGTCTACTTCACGTAGAAGGTTATAGCTTTTCATGGCTACGGTCCTTATCAGTTTATAATTTTTTCATTCCTGTGACATAATTATCAGCACAGTCTTCAGCCCACGACTCACTTTTGTCGTGATGCTGCTCCGTAGAGATAAGATAGCTTTTGTTGTAGTAGTCTACTTCGAACCCTTCGTTAGTTAGGAACACTCTAGCTTCTTTATCATCCTGTCTGAATGTATGGTACAGATCTCTTTTCTCATTTTTCATGAGACTATTTAGCTCGCTTGCGATCCGCCTCTACAGCCTCGACATATACTTTGACATGCTCAAGGATGTTGTTAAGCATCACTTGCTGATATTTAAGTTTAGCCTCAAGAAAGTCTAGCTCATCATCCAACTTTTGTTGGATCTTATCTATCTTTTGGATAGCTGTTTCTATTCGAGCACTCATATTGGATTACACTCCCACTCTTGTTGTTGCTCAGCGAACTGCTCACAGTCCCTAGCAGAACAATAAAAACCTTGAGACGTTAGCGTGTTCGCCATAATCTCAAACCTAGTCAAACCTAACTCGCTTGGGTGAAAGGAAAAAGCGGGGTCCATATGGATCTCCAATTCTTCCTGCATCGCCAAGACCAACGATCCCATCTTACTCATCAAAGCTCTCCGTCCAAGTTTTAAATACGTATGCTGCCTCATCACGAGTCAGCTCAAAAGTGTCCTGCAACCATCTTGGTGCACCGAACATATTCATTATACCTGATTCTTGCAGATCAGTCAACGATCTATGAAGATGAATTAGCTCATCGGGCTCCACTATTGGGTGGTCAGTTCTATTAGACATATTGTCCTCCTATATTGAATTCTTTTAGATCAGAGGCATGAGTCCCTATCACTGCCTCTACTTGTTGAGTCAGGTATGGGTGATTCCATCTATGTATCAGCTCCAACACATAGTCATCCTTATACACTTGGAACGTCTTATGAAGGTTCTCCTCTGCCTGTCTCTCGACGATGTATTCACCGAACGCCTTTCGCACCGCCTCGGGCCGCGATTGTCTTTGTCTTACATCGTGTACTATATCTTGTATACGACCTTCCTGTACCCACTTATCATACCTACCCATTAGAATTGTACCTCAGACCATGCATCTACTCTATCATCTGTGATAGGTAGCTTAGATAGATCAACAGGAGCATCAAAGTCAATCTCTTTGAATCCCCAGCTGTCTACTATGAATGCTTTGCCTTCGCCATTAGCATTGTCAACAATAATGTCTCCAACAGATAGTGAATGCATATCTCTGCACTCCCACTTAGAGCCATCCTTACGTACGCCTCTCTTAACACCGAACCCTACTACATGACAGTCAAACACATCATCGTGCCCTGTCTCTTCATCAATGTAGTACCCGTTTAGTATCTTGAACACTTCTTCTTTGTCTTCAATGTACCAAGCGCCGCCTTCTACTTCCATACCGCCGAACCAGCTAACAGAACATACTTGCTTGTACTTGTCGCTCTTAGCAACGTCCCAGTGCTTAGCACCTCTGAACAAACACTCTCTGTCGTCAGACTGAAAGATAGCGTAATGCAGCGTGTGCGGTCTTTGGTTGTTTTCTTTTAATTTCATATTTAACTCCTTACTTAATATACAACTATTATCTTCTATCTTCGATTTAAAGTCAACAGCTTTTTACGAAATAATTTTTTGCGTGCGGATTTTTGGAAACGGCCCTCATAGGCATTGGATCATATTTCTCGAGCTAATCTCAAAGAAGGTATATACCAGCACGCCTACTATAGACCTGCCGGCCAGGGCAACACCTTTCTGCTAGAGCAGAACTACATCAGTAGTTCATCTCATCCTCACTCACTAGATCAACCATAAACTGTACTACCCACTCTTCAAAAGTGGTACCTCTCATGAGCACAGCCATATCGATAGTATGCTCCCCATTAAATGTAACACTACCATTCATCTCATCTTCAAATCTGCTTTTGAGATTCTGTACTATGTCCTCACCCATCATCACATTAGTGATGTACTCAAATACTTCTTGTTCTGTTCTGATATCAACTTTGACACTCATTAGATCTTTCCTTTCATTACTTGATTTGATAGCATGCATTATACTATAGAGTTGATATGAAGTCAACTATTATTCTGTAATAATCAACTTCATATACCCCCCCCTATATACTAACTATTCATAACATATATCTTTACACTCTCTTCTTCACCATAAACAATCTCACAAAAACACTCTTCAGTAATTCCACCAAAAGTCATTTCCATAAATTCATTTACATATTCCTTATCATCTTCCTCATCAATCAATCTTTCTCTATCAACCAAATACATATCAACAAATGTATCCAATTCCTTAATACCACCAAAAGTAATATCAACTTCTCCTCTACTACCTTCATTTACAAATTTAAATTTCATATTCAATTTCCTTACTTTATATTAAATCTTATTACTTAATATACAACTATTATCTAATATTGTTGATTTGAATTCAACAGTTTTGCTAAAAAGAAATATAAAGATATCTGTTGACTTTAAATCGATATGCTCGTATAATGGGGGCATGAATAGGAAAGATCCATACAGCGCGAGAATCAATGATTCCTCGGGGACAGACTCGCGTCGAATACTCGAGGGGGCCGGAATTGCCCTCGCGGCAGGATTCATAGGGGCAGCCGGGGTGTTCATACTGATGGCAAGCACGGCACCTGACAGCATCGGGATGCCAGCGAGCGTACAGTCAAAGGATGGATCGGTTGTCGGCACTAGCGTACTGATCAACGAATCTATTTGTAATCAAAAGACCCCAGTAGCCTCAATCACTGTTGATGGCGAGACGATCGAGTTGTTCATAACTCCATCACAGAAATAATTAACCCCCCTATATACGCCCCCCGTATATAAGCCCTGCTTGGACGGGGGGTTCCCCAACCGTTGACTTTAAATCGAACTTATTGTATAATAGATGTATAAGCCAAGGTAGGGAGGGAGGACAGAGCTATGGTTGTTCCCCCTAGCCGTGGATCCACAAATACCCCTACCCGCACATAGCTACGTTGCTGATCCTATCGTTTGGATCCAAACACCAAATGGACATCCAAATGGACATCCAACCCACACGCCGTTAGGACATCCAATAGGACATCCAAAAAAAATCCCAGGCAAGCCTGGGATCCTAAAAGTGAGGGTCTAAGTAAGGAGTTTAGAATGTCCTCACTTTTATGAGCGGAACTAGCTTGCTGCTAGGGCTCTGTATCCAGCTGCTACTACAGCTCTGGATGGTGTACCTACTCTATAGAACGTAGTAGTCCTATTGTTAGAGTCAGTACGTTTGTTTGCATAGACTGCAATACCTTTCTGAGTTCTGATCTCGCTGATTCTAGCTTGAACAGTTCCCACTGTGGTCCCGAAGTAGTTAGCCATTTGCTTAGCTGATGCTTCTTGACCTTCAACAACTAGTTTGTTGAATACTTTATTGAAAATTGACATATGTCACTCCTTTTCATCATTAATGCGTTAACACCATTGTTAACTTATCATAGGGCTATTATACCCTATACCACACTAAAAGTCAACAGCTTAATTTCTTATAAGCTCTTGAATAGTAATGTGCGTTCGCATAAGTTATTTCTAACTCAGTGCTAACCTCTTTAGGGGACAGCCCGTTAGCATACATCGCTAGGGCCGCCTCCCTTAGTCCACCATTAGTCTTCTTGGGGCTACGTTTTTTCGAAATACGCTTTACTACCTCTCTCAACTTC
>Ga0181389_1000834_pt1 | contig 12452 bp, 19 predicted proteins | sample 12SPOviralmetaG_FD_130121 | JGI IMG/M metagenome (GOLD analysis project Ga0181389, IMG submission 130121) | Marine viral communities from the oligotrophic San Pedro Time Series (SPOT) site, San Pedro Channel, CA, USA - 12 SPOT_SRF_2010-06-29 | ecosystem: Environmental > Aquatic > Marine > Strait...
ATAAAATATACCCGTAGTGTGGGTATAAGCCAAGTCCGTTTTGATTTATGTAATTAGATGTAATTTGATGTAATTATTAAATCACTGGTTTTATTGCGAAAAAAAAGAGTATTTAAAAAGAAAATTCATATTATAATAGATATAAATGGCCTTTCTTATGTTTTTCTCTTCTCTCTCTTATATTTTTTCACCTCCTATTCAGAAGTGTCGTCATCAGCCCGTAAAACTCATGGAAAGACAGTCTGATTTTGTGGGAGTTGTTGAGCCTACCAATCCATCATCTAGAATTTCTAATGCCTTTCCAGGTGGTAGATATCAAACCCCTATTGAATCTATTCTTGTACAAGGGGGATCACTTAGAACCTGGACTTACAGATCTCCAAAAGTTGAACAGGTTCAAGTGGTTCTTAGTAGCGAAGGTCGCCCGGTTGATGCGGATATTGAATTGTGGCATGGACCTGATAATACACCCTGTAAGATGCGTGTTTATGTAGAAAATGGCAGAACTAGACCCTTTTCTGCTGTCATTGAAACACCAAGAGGACCAAATACCGTCGCCGTTCGTAATATTGGTCAAATAGAATTTCCTATTGCAGCTAATGTAGTGGCAGATGTAGTTGATATGCCATCTATGGATTGTGTACAATCTTGTACAACCATTCAAGGGGGGGCTCTCCGAACATATCCATTTGATCCAAGGGTAGAAAGCGTTCAAGTTCTTCTTAAGACAGATGGTAGACCTCTTAATGCAAGGATAGAACTTCTTCAAGGTCCTAATAATAATAAACAGGTGATTGAATTGTATACAGAGGACGGTTGTGATAGACCTTTCTTTTGTGTTCTAGAAACACCTGGTTCTGGAAATGTAGTTCGTGTTGTTAATACCGCACCTGTTGAATTTCCAATGTCGGCATCTGTAGTTCCCGGTGCTATTAATAATGATCTAAGGACTGGACCTATTATGGGAGGTGATGTAATTATTGGAGGTGACGTGGGATGGTAAAATAAATTGAAAAAATTACAAAAAAAAATAAACATTAAGAAAAATTTAAATAATATAAATAACCCGGTCAAATCTCTTAGCCATGAAGTCTCTGAGGTTTGATGTCTGGACGATGCGGGTGTTAAGGTGAAGACAAGAAACGACGGAAATAATCGAGCGGATGGATTGCCACAGGAATCTCCCCAACAGTAACCTTCTCATTTGATCGTCGCGAAAGCCGCGGTCCTCTCTCCAACCCAACCTACAATAGTGCAATTCCGTCTAAGACTCTAGCCCGGTCATTGCCTTTTTTAAAGGACCAGTTAGGTAAGATTAAGATCTGCCTGATTGCGACTACGGTTATTTTGTGAGCTCAACTGTTTCTTGGAGGTACCAGATCCTTAACCAAGAGTTTTTATTGGTGAGCCCCAATAAAAACGGTCTCCCGGCCAAGTAAATCAAATTGATTTACACACACTTAATCCTTAGGGATTACAAGGGGTGTGTAAAGAAATTCATAATGGCAACAGGAACAGACGATGACTATATTACCCCTCATCGCCAAAATGCAACTTACGAACCAGAGGATGATTCAAAACCTCCGCCTATCGTGAGGAAGCCAAATATGGAATGTGTAGGAAACGTTAATCAGCGTAGGTGGGCCGATTATACAGATGATGAACCTCTACCTGAAGTAATTTTTGGAAAAAAGATGAACCCATGTGTAGTTGAAAATCTAAATGACAAATTTAATTCTGTTGATAGTAAAAACTGGAGACGCGAAGATGAAGAATGGACTGTAGTAAACCGTAATAAGCCTAGGAAAAATACTCTCTGGAATAAGAAGACTCGTAATTAGATAAAGATAAACCAGTAAACTCTTCGGAGTTCTTAAGGCTGGGTAAAACATCCCGGAACTATGGGAAAGACAATCTCAGACCTGCCTACGGACCTTCATTACCTCATCCTTTCCCACGATGAGGAGAAAATACAACTCAAAAAAGAAAATGAGAAGTTAAAGAAGATTGTTGATTACTTTGCAAAATATATATCGCTGAGTACCTCACGAGTGTATGTTCCAAGAAATGGTGGAGAAAGCTATATTTACTTTGAGGAAGATGTATCTCTATTTGGTCCACCTTCTGAAACTCCTGACCTAATGACATTGGGTGATACCCTGTTTGCAAAAATAAAAGCATTGAAGCCCACCGTTGATCGTCGAAGCTATATGTTGTGGACTAAAGAAGATATGCGCGACGAAACGGGGTATCCAACTAGCGACATATGGTGTATCGAAGATCTTCGATGGGACTTATCTGTATACGACGGCTCATTTAACGCTCAGTGGAACGATAATTAGACACAACGTGTCCAGTAAACTCTTCGGAGTTCTTAAGGCTGGGTAAAGAAGATATATGCCATCAGAATACCCACCTACTTTGCCGTCGAGTCCGTTTTTTCAAACATCTCCAAGATTTGGTCGGCGCCCTAATACAAGTCCTGTATCATCAAATGAAAATAGTAGAAGTCCAAGTTTAAGCGAGTGTTCTGAAGTAAATTGCCGACGCCACGACATTAGAGAATCATTTATCTATCTAAATATCTTAGATGAAGTAATTGAACTAGCAGATAGGACAAACAATCTAAAATTGAAAGTCATAGATGCTTTTAGAGATGTTAATTGTGAAAACTGTAATTTCTCTGAACATGGAATATGTAGGTCTCATAGATACGGATCTGGTGTTTATAATAATCGGTCTAATCTTGTTCATCCGGTAAGAGAAGAACCTATGTCTCAAATTTTGAGATTGGATATTGATTCTCGGAGGGCTGAAGCACAGGAGTTTACTGAGACTTTCATGAATAATCTAGGTGTATAATAAATTAATATTTCCTTAAGGCTTTTATGACCCCTGGGGGTCATAAAAGTAGGTTCTATGTACATAAATTTGGTTCGTTAATTTCTAGTTTAATATGAGGTACATAACAATCTACATAAAGTTTCTTAAATCCGCCCTCTGATTTTATAAATAAAGCTACTAAAATAAAACAAATACTAGAGAATCCCACAAAAACACCACCGGCAAAACCAACCGCTGAATTTTTTTTTCTTTCTCTATTTTCATATGATATTAAAAGAACTATAGCACATACAGATACTGTAAGAGATAATAGGCAAACAATAAAAGTCCATACAGCTTTACTATTTATATAAAACTTTCTATAATACGTAGGGTTAATATTTTTATAATCAACTAGACAAACTGGGCATTTTAAGCTGCCTGTTTTATCTATTAATTCAACCTGACATTCACTGTGAACATATCTATCTGTACAATTACAGTCAGATTTCCATGGAATTGGGTCATTACCAGTGCATATATAACATTCAATATCGTTATTATTTGTATGTATTTCTTCCATTTCTTTATCAACCATTAGATACATTATATTTAATAAATATAAATTTTAAATGAATTTATACCTGTTTTATAATATTTGTAATAATATAAATGAAGAAAGATCAGTTAAATCTTGCTGTTGTGTTATTTGTTCTGATGTTTATTATATCAGGTGGTAATAAACTTTTAAATTATAAATCACCTGCTTCAGAGGCTCTTAGATTTTCAAGAAAAACAGGGATAAGTATGATGAATAGTGAAAATATAGTACTTCTAGCTGGTTTTTGGGAATTAATTTCGGCTGGGATTATAATTTATTCTATATATTATGATAAGACTTATCTAAAGACCGGAGTATATAGTCTTATGCTTTTCACTTTACTCGCCACTCTAATATTTTATTCAATGCCATTTAAATATAAGCCTTTCTTATCCAATCTTAGTGTATTCACAGGATTATATTTGATGCTTAAGATTTGTGAATTTAAGTAAAAAATGTGTGCTCATAATTATAAGTATCCTTGTCTTTTTTTATCATCTCGGGTTTTTTATCGTCATCTAATAGCATTATAGCCATAGCAGAATAATTATGAAGATCTATTAATGTATCCCTTAAGCTTTCGGTGTTTATCATTTGTATACTTTTAGATGAGATATTGCTTAGGCGATTTATTTTATCTCCCATTCTTACAATAACACCAATTGGTCCATAGGTTTTATATGAATCTCCATAATCATTATTTTTTTTAATAAATAACTTTAAGGCTTCTTCTTGTATACCTTTAATTTTATCACTATCCTCCATTTAATAATCTATTTTTTAATTTTTTAAATCATTTACTCTTAGTTTTTTTTTCTTTAGCAGGTTTCTTATCTTTAGCAGGTTTTTTTTCTTTAGCAGGTTTCTTATCTTTAGCAGGTTTTTTTTCTTTAGCAGGTTTCTTATCTTTAGCAGGTTTCTTATCTTTAGCAGGTAAGCTCTTCTTAACCTTTGCCCATGCTTCCTTTAATGTTAATTTTTTCTCAGATCTTAATTTCATAACTCTTTTAAGAACTTCTGGATCTCCTGGCATCTTATTTTGTTTATATTGTTTATATGTTTTATTTTTATTAATTATACGAGAATGTATATTTATTAATTTAAAGACAACATTGATATTAATTTATAACATGGTTAAGAAAGTTACTATTTCTGATCGTGAATATAGGCTTCTTAAGAGGACTAATTCTGCAGTTCAAAAAAATGTAAACTTTCTAGAAACTGAAAATAGGAAGAATAGATTTTATTATGATTGTCTATGGGAATCTTTTTGTGCTTCTTTGAATAGTAGGGATAATCTAAATAGAGAACTGAATAGTATTCATCAACAACTTTATAATGAGACTTATTGTAGCGGTTCTTTGCGTTATGAATTGGATGAACTTAATAAGAGGTATACCAATCTTATGGGCGAACATGAAGCGACATTGTGTAAACTTGCCGATTTTCAAAATAATGTAAAGGAGGAGAATGAAAATGTAGTAAGGCCCTGGTCTGGAAGAATTCTTTAATTAATTTAAAGAAATAAAAAATAATATAGCGTAATAGTAATATTATGCAGATTTTTGTTAAGACTTTAACTGGTAAAACAGTTACATTAGAGGTTGAAGCTTCTGATACAGTAGAAAATATAAAAAGTAAGATTCAAGACAAGGAAGGAATACCACCTGATCAACAAAGACTTATTTTTGCTGGTAAACAGTTAGAAGATGGTAGAACTTTAAGCGATTATAATATTCAAAAAGAATCTACGCTACATCTAGTTCTTAGACTTCGCGGCGGGTGTTAATTAAAAAATACATCGTAAAATAATTTTATGGAGGTATAGCTCAGTTGGTTAGAGCATCGGTCTTATGAGCCGAAGGTCGCCGGTTCGAGCCCGGCTATCTCCATAAAATTATTAGGAAAAGGGAGAAAAATTGCAAAAAATAATACAGGGTAAAAAATTAATTTAAAATTATATCAGATAAGTAATCAACTGACAACCATGGAGTGTTCTATTTGCTGCGAAAAGTTTAACAAATCTAATCATTTAAAGGTAGAATGTAAGGGATGTGATGGAATGGAAGTTGGTTGGGCATGCAGAACCTGTTGTCAGACTTATATCACAACAAACCAAAAAGAAGCATCATGCATGTTTTGTAAGTCTACATGGGATCGCGATTTCTGCAACAATAATCTAACTAAAAAATGGGTGGGTAGTGAATATAAAATACATCTCGAGAATATTCTTGTGGAACAGCAGATTTCCCTGTTGCCATCTACACAACCTTATGCCTTAGCCAGGAAACGTCAGTCGGAATTGTACAGACAAATAGATTTGGCCAAGGTAGAAATCTCAAGGCTTAAAGAACTACTCAAAGAACAACAAGACACTGTTATGGCATATCAGCTTGAAATTGCTAGAATAAATAATGGAACTTCTACAAGCACTGAAGATACTGAAACGTCTTTTAGTTACAAATGTCCTTTGGAAGAATGCAATGGATTTCTCAATAGCAAGTTTGTCTGCGGGACATGTGAAAAGAAATTCTGTAAAGATTGTATGGAAGAGAAGAAATCCGATCATGTTTGTAACGAAGAACTTAAAATGACTATAAAGGCGCTCATGAAACAGTCAAAACCCTGCCCAGGATGTGGTGAGAACATTTCTAAGATCGATGGGTGTGATCATATGTGGTGTGTGAAATGTCACAAACAGTTTTCATGGAGGACTGGTGCTATCCTCAACGGTCATAATCATAATCCAGAATACTTTAGGTATCTAAGAGAAACTGGGCAGACTATCGCTCCTACTCCGGGTGGTAGAATCGAAAGGGTGTGCGGTGTTGAAATCACGGATAGAACAATTTATGACATAGTTGTACAAGTTTTTCCAGATGCTATACTAAACCAATCTTCCCGCGCAGGCGCATATGCATCTCCTATCGTTTTACTTTTTACAGGTATGTATAGAATGTATAGACACATTCAATGGGACATCCAAAGAAACGACAGATTTGCCGAAAACCGTCACGAACTAGATCTTAGAAAGGCAAGGGTAGATTTCCTATTGAACAGGATTGTAAAGGATGAATGGAAGAGAATTATTCAACAGCTTGACAAAAAAAGGTCTAAAGAGACAGCATACGTTAATATCTGGAGACTCGCAGAAACTGTATTCGCATCATTTATTGAGAGGATAGTTGCAGTATCCCCACGCGAACGCGTAAGCTCATCCCGTCTTGAATTGATTAAGATCTCAAAAGAAATGATGGACTTTAAACAATACATTAATACGCAGTTTTTGAATTCCCGAAAGATTTATGGATCAACTTCTTGTCCAGGAATCACTCATAATTGGAGAGACGCAGGAAATTACAAGGCATACATTAATGTACAAAAGACCGAAGACGATAATATCAGAAACGCAGGTGGAGTTCTACCTAGGTATTATACGGATGAATGGTACAATGATTGCCTTACAAATGACTGGACAAAACTTCTTAAGCCTCCTCGTTAAGTATTTTCCTAAACTCAAATGAAAAATTAAAAAAACTAGCATACATCTCATCATGACTTAGTCTCTTTCCATCATATACATTATACCATTCGTGGAAATAATTCATGCGTACCAATTGTAGGTTGTATTCTTTGCATTTATTAATAAATGTTTCTTTAAAAACAAAGTATTCTGGAAGAGCTCCTCTGAATTCAAAATAAGTAGTTCTATTTGTATTTCCTGGCATAAGGTTGTAATTGTACATAGATTCGTCTATTTTTTGTATATTTAGAATACTTGTTGAAATGTCTCCATTTTTTTCAAGTTCTGAATAAATCTGATCCCCATTGGATGTTGTTCCGATAAAAAGACCTCCGTTTTTTAATTTTTTAGAAATCATATTCAGTGTTATGTCTATGTCTTTTACAAAGTAGTGAAAAGAGAATTGACATGATACCACATCATAAACACAATTTCTATCTTTGACGTTCAACTTATTTAGCACATCCGGGTCCGTGGCTGAGATAACCCAGAAATAACACCTTGGGACTTTCATTTGAGTCTTCATTAGATTGAATCTTTGAATTGCACCATCAAACTGTTTTTTTTCGTGAATAGATTTTGCATCGTTGTCTATTCCTGTTACATAGGTAAAGTTATTTTTAACCCATTTGAAAATATCTCCTCCCCTACCAACAGCTACATCTAAAAGAGATTTTCCTTGAGTTTTAAGTTTAGCATCTGTGATTATTTGAAGTTTTATCCAGTTGTGAAATTTCCTGAGATTATCGATGTCTGACATAATGTATAGTTATGTCTTTTGATAATTAATTATGTATTTTATTCTTAAATGTTATATTTTTTAGTAATTAAATGTAATGTATTTAAAAAAATAATACATTATAATGTATAGATGGATCCTTCGGTAGATTTTGTACCAAATCAAAAAGAGTTTAAACTTATTCTTGAAAAGATAGAAAAGTCTTCAAATAAAAAAAGACCTTCTAGTCTTGTTCAAGGGCCGAGAGAAAAGCCTTATCCTGGAGTTTTGCCATTTGATTATCATATCACAGAAGCAAAAAAACATAAGATGTTTTGTATTGATAATAAAAATTCTGAACTATTTCATGATACATATGACGATTATGGTCGTAACATTTCTAAACAGGAGCGTAGGCAAGAACTAGTTCCCTGGGTAAAGGTTACTTATAGAAAGGGAAAGCTTTACATACCGGTTGATAAAAAGAATGCTTTGAGAACTCTGCGTTTGTTGTAATAAAAATAAAAATAAATGTATACTATAAATAATGAGCGCTAGTAATGAAGAAAATTTTGCCTTAACCCAGGTTAAGATGGCTGGGATTAAAAAACAGCTTAATGCTGATTCGTGGAATGATGAGTATGAGAACGTTATTACAGAATGGGGAGAAAAAGCATCTGGTCTTAGGTATATGCATGCAAATTCTTCTGGTTATTGGAGGGGACTTTCTAATAATTTAACTCTTTACAGTATTATTGCTACAACAATTGCATCGGCCGCATCTTTAGTGGCCGGCAGCATAGATGATGTAGATTCTAAAGACGCTGTCTTATTTACAGCAGGTGGTATTGGTTTGTTTACTTCGTTTATCCAAAGTTTAAAGAAATTCTATAATGCCGATGAAAAGGCAGCAGAACATGGTGCTATTGCTAAACAGTTTGGTAGTTATTACAGATATGTATCTATTCAGATGGGTATGTCTAGAGAAGATCGTAGACCCTCTGATGAATTATTCGAATGGGCACTTAAGGATTATGAAAGACTTCAGCAGGAAGCTCTTCCACTTCGCGGCGCTGATATAGCCTTATACAAAAAGACGTTTAAGAATTCTTCCCAGGCCGCTCCTGACAATTGCAAATCTGATTATGTAATCCCAATCTATAATCGTACACCTAAGACTGAAGATAGTTGGAGAGATTGTGACCCAGTCTAAATGTTAATTTAATTTAACTTTATTACAAAAAAAATATAATATTAAAAAATAAATTCATATAAATGTATACATTCAGTCATGGATGAAATATGCGCTGATATGAATTTATTAAAAGTTGAAGAACCGGAGTATGACTATAATACAATGAAATTAAAAGAAGATCTAGATACTTTTATGAGAGAAATAGTAAAAATAGGCACATATGACGTAGATGTTTATGACTTATGTGTAAGTTGTGGTCATGATCTTACTTGGGATGTTCAATACATTATACGTGAAATAGACCTATATTGGTTACAAACAGATGGTTTTGAATATTATCTTAAAACAATGCACCAGTATATGTCCCTAAACAATGATGAATCTTATAATAAAGCATTAGAATTATTTCATAAATTACTAGAATTATTTGCTGTAACAGTTGAATAAATTAAATCAATGTATTTAAAAATTTAATACATACATAATTATATTTATATTTAGATGTCTATCAATTTAATCACAGGTTGTATGTTTTCGGGGAAAACATCAAGTCTAATAAAGATAGCAAAAAATTGTAAAAAAGATAATCTCAATGTAATTATTATCAATTATATAGGTGATACTCGATACTCGACTTCTGATAAAATAACAACCCATGATGGAATTTCTATGGATTGTAAAACTTGCGGAAAAAACTTAATTGATATACTTATTAAAGGTAGTGTTTTGAGAGCAGATGTGATATGTATCAATGAAGGACAATTTTTTGACAATCTTGTAGAATTTTGTAATATCTATGCTTCCTTAGGGAAAGAAATATATGTATGTGGATTAGATGGAGATTACTTAAAAAGACCTTTTGGGGAAATTTTAGATTTGATCCCGCATTGCGATACAATTACAAAGTTAAGCGCGGAATGTTCATGCGGGAAACCTGCCAATTTTACAAAAAAGTTAAAAAGTACTCCAGATTTGATACATATTGGATCATACGAAACGTATTCCCCTGTATGTAGAAAATGTTACGATAATTAACTTAAAAAATAATAAATATAGTATATAAACATGACGACTATAGATGAAAAATTGATTGAACTAGAAAAAAAAATAGATATAATAATGAAAAAATTAGATCTCATAGATGAAGGTACTAATAAAATGTCTAAGCATATTGAGTTCATTGAAGGTGTTTATGGAACTGTAAGCACTCCTATGTATTGGATATGTAATAAAGTAAATAGATTGAGGGGGGAAATTAAAGATACAGATAAATCTCAACCATTTGATTTAATTAATAAAACAAATGTGACAAAAATTAATAGGCTATACACTACGACAGACGATATAAATAAAAATAATAATGTTAATATTTTAGATCAAGATTAAAATAATTACTAAAAAAAATACAATTTAAAATTTTATACTATAATAAATTACAATAATAGTATGAATATCAAGAATTTTCTCGTCTGCAAAATATACGACAGGTTTCCAGAGGAAGTTAATGAAATTATATGGGAGTATGTAAAAAATACTGCAGCTTCTCAAATAACTAACCTGTATTACTACAAAGTTGCTAAAAACAACGATATATTTTTGGAATTATTGCGTATGGCCGATTATGATCTAGAGATTACAGAAAACGGGGAAACAGAATTGTATCAACTTCCTATAGATTGGGCATCTGAAATACCAGACGATTTTTATGGAAATAATCAAAGTCAATATCCTAATGATTGGAGCGTTGATCTAAAAATATCGGAAAAACAAAGAATTGCTAAGTTTATAAAATATGCTAGAAAGAATATATCTTATAAGTATATTCAAGAACCCGGTGCCTGGTTGGATGCCATAAGGACTATTAGAGAAATATTTTTTATAATAGATTTTCCTCCTTCTACATGGAATCCACCGGTTAACGATTCCTTTTGGCATGATCTTAAATACATTTTAGATAAGGTAAAATTTGAAAATGCGCATCATCAGCAGTGGATGATTCACGGAACTGGGGTAATGTGGTGGGAATATTAGGTTTAAATTAAATTAAATTAAAATATTTTTGTAATATAAATGGCGACTGCAAAGAATGACGATCAACAAACATTAATTATTGTTTTAGCAATGGCGGCCGGTGCCCTGTTTTTATCTCGTCACCTATCTTCTAGTAGCGAGAACAAAGCTGCTCAGGAATATGTTGACGCTTTAAATGATGGTAGTGTAGAGCGTGATAATCTGGGTATGGGAGATGTTGTTAAAGATTTATTGTCTAAAATACGGTCTTTAGAAAAAGATAAAGAAGTAAATAAAGATAAAATAGCGTCTTTACAGAGACAGGCGGCTATAGAAATTGAACAGTCCAAATTCCTAACATCCAACGTTCTGAAGTCTACGACTTCATAAATAATGCGTTATAAATACATCTATGTAAAATATTATTAAAAAATAAATATATTTATTAATAATAAATTATGACAAAAGATAAAATTAAGGATCATTTAGTTGATGCTAATATAAATATTGATATAAACAGACGAGAGTTCGTAGATAATTTAAAAAAAATTAGAGGTATAAAAAGAACTTTAGAAGAGAGAAATGCTTCATTCTTAAGTTTTGGAAGCGATAAAAAACGAGTAGAAAAGAATGATGGCTGCGATGAGGCGTGTTTTTTTTGTGAAGAGCACCAAGAGCCCGACGATTGTATGTATTGCGATGAATGCTGGAGCGCGCCGTCGGCTCCTACGGCTGCCCCTGCAACCCCTCCCCCTCCCCCTGCCCCTTCTCAGCCCAGTGCCCCACTCGCAGCGGACCCGTCTCACCGCACATTTTGCACAGACGTGGGGAGAAGGATGGGCGATCTGCATGGTCAATGTGCAACCGAGTGCATGTTATGCTGTCAGGAAGGGATAGAAGATGCTTGTAATATATGCGGAGACTGCGCGTCGCAGCCTGACGGAGGAGCTTCTACTTTCACAAATTTTAATAATAACCGAGATAAACAAGACTTAGAGAACTTGTCGTTGCGGAACGCTGAAGCTCAAGCTCTTATAGAATTTGAAAGACAAGTTATAGCTAGGACAGATGCAGAGAACAGGGGTCTTGGTTGCACAGAACCTATAACTGCTGCAAAAACATGTACTAATGGTGCTACAGGTCAGCCTCGATTTCATGCATGTGCTCAACAGGCTAATATGTGGAATGATTTAAATACGAATCCAATCTTAAGACATTTTGTAAATGCTTTTTACGAAAGTTGTGACGATCCCCCCTGTGGTGAACCTATAATGACAGAAGTTCTCAAAGCTAAAGTCTATGGCAGCCCTACGGATCTAAACGCAAGATTGGAACAGCGGAGGGCTGAACCCAGGGTTAAATCCAGAGTGGAAAAGAATGATGCGTGGTGCAGGGATGCGTGCTTCTTTTGTGATGAGGAGGGGTTCGATGATGATTGTGACTATTGTTATAGCGACGCGTGTGGATGGAACCCAAGTAAACAGAAATTTGATTGGGAAATTAAACAAGAGGCTGAAGACGCCTCCAAGGCCGCAGCCAAGGCCGCAGCCGCCGCCGCAGCCGCCGCCGCCGCCGCAGCCGC
>Ga0181389_1000837_pt1 | contig 12422 bp, 4 predicted proteins | sample 12SPOviralmetaG_FD_130121 | JGI IMG/M metagenome (GOLD analysis project Ga0181389, IMG submission 130121) | Marine viral communities from the oligotrophic San Pedro Time Series (SPOT) site, San Pedro Channel, CA, USA - 12 SPOT_SRF_2010-06-29 | ecosystem: Environmental > Aquatic > Marine > Strait...
TCATTAAATCCACATATTCCTTGTTTATTGGGTCTATATAGTATAGTAGTAATGATGATGACGATTTTAATTTATTGATTTGATTTGTTGAATAATTCCCCGCCCCTCATTTTGTGTCTTATAGTTGTATTTATTCCTCTAATTCGTCTAATACTTATTATTCATATGATTATAATATTTCTAATAGATTTTATATTTTTTAATTAGTATGTATATATTCAGATGTCAACGATCCATTATCATAGTAATATTATAAAAACTATACATTTATTTATTTAACATCTAATTGATTATATAATTTATTTAATACCGATTCATTATTTATATTATTTACGATATAATTCATAAAATACTATATTATTGATTCATAACATATATACTCCCCCACTTCTTCTTAATAATAATTAATTTAATCTATAGAATTATTCAAAATATTAAACAATATAACCAGTTTTTATATATTATTTTAACCATTAACTATTTGAATTTATTTTATTTAAACCATTTTTTATATACTAATAATTTTTTTAATACTATTATTTTGACGATTTAAATTTACCATATCCTATTTATTGACATTTTACGAATGACACAAAACCGACATTAACTTTTTTGATTTCGACATTAATTAATATAAAAACGACACAAATTAATATAAAAATGACACAAATTTGATGACACGATAAATTAACCGGTGACATTTCAAAAATGTCGTAATAAATATAATACATATAAAATGGACTAATAGAAAAAATACACGGTATTAACAATAAAAATATATGATATCGATTATTTGGTATTATTTGATCAATCGTAAATAAAAAATAAATAAATATTGGGGTTAAAAATTAATAAATAGTATAGTAGAAATTAAACAAAATAGGATGCGGAATTATTATATAAAGAGATTATCCAAAATACGAAATATGATTAAAACTCTATTTATTTGTATTCTAGGAGTGAAAAATCAACACAATAAAAAAATAAAGTTATGCGAAAATTCGGTATTGTTTAATACATGTTAGATAAAATAATGAATTAATACCCAGAAATTAAATAATAATATATAGTTTTATATCTTCATACATATTATGATAAATTAAATAATTAATATTTGTAATCTGATAAATAACCAAATAATAAAAATAAATAACCAATATAGGTGTTATAATAAGTATATGATGATAATAAATAACACATGATTGATAAATTAGAACACATATAAAAAATATATAAATAAAAAGAGATTAAAAAATAATAACAATTAGAATAATAAAAAAAATATGATGATGAAATTTAAAATATGATTAATGATGCTAATAATTTGTTGAATAATGATTAACCGATAAAATTTAATTAATAAATGGATGTTTAATAATCAATGGCACGCGATAATGAAACACAATAAACATAAATATAATAATAACAATAAATAATATTTGAAGAACCTAAAAATCCAGATATAGAAATAAAATAATAATAATAATACGAATAATAACAATATGAATAATAGCAATAATAATAAATATTTGAAGAACCAAAAACTCCAGATATAGAAACAAAATAATAATAGTAATATGAATAATAACAATATGAATAATAACAATAAAACGATAATGATTAACAAAACGACGATATAATAAAACAATAATAAAACGATGATTAATAAAATGATGATCAATAAAATAAATAATAACTATAATAATTAAATGAATAATATAATAATATACAACATAATGATAATGAATAATTAGAATAATACGGTCAAAATTATAGATCAATGTCTAAATAATAACAATAATAACATATAAAATATTCATATGAGTAATAATTTAAATAACCTATATTAGTATCTGAAAGTATTCCACAAATTCCAAAAAGACCATAATTATTATAATCATAACTAGTATAACAACCCCCCGTCGTATAAAATATATAATAAAATCAATAATAATAACCAGATTTAAATCATTACGGTATTTGTTAAGTTTGCCAATGTTAAAAAATATTATAAAAAACAGATTATATAGATAACATATTAGATTTATACACATAATACCCAGAACTACGACAATATTCAGATAGACAATTAAATAGAAGTAAAAAAAATGACCTATAAATTTATTATGAAGATTTAAAAAAAACAATCTAAAACCGAGATTAAAAAAAATGAAATATATCAAAACATACAAACATAAAATTATTTACTCATTTGGGGGTTTATAATTAATACAGATCATATTATTAACTCACCCTATATTTTTTTATTTATAATTTCTGGGTCAATTTACTAACAGGTTTAAATATTTTATCTATTTTTGAAAACGATTTATTATTATTGTTACGAACTTTAATTAATATCAACATCATATTATTTTAATTCCTCTATAATATTTTATAATGTATCATCTAATAATATATAATCAACATCAATATTTTATTATTCAAAATCCTAAATAAACTAAACTATATCAATTTTATTAATTTTAAAACTATCATGTAATTTTTGTAAATATTCTAATTATTTTTATTTTGCGTTGTTGTTTTTGATACTATACATAAAGTTGAACAATATTTAATCATAATTATAGATTTGTACATTTCCAATACAATTATCATAATCATTGATCGCTTCTATATTATCATTCAACACATATAACACCAAAAATAATTTTTATATATCATCCGCGTTTATTTTGTTCTATATCCCCAAATTTTCAATATTCTATGTTAATATACTTTTTATATCTTCCATTTTATAGTATAAATAATATTTTTTTAAATTAAATAATAATATATATTCACAATTTCAAAATCTATATGTTTAATATTTTAATAGTTGTTTAATCTAATTTCGATAATCTATCATTAAATTTTTGTATATCCTATTCTAATTTTTTATATTGTTTATATGTCATGTTATTAATCTATGTCTATTTTTTTATTAATATATTGTATTTATTTTATAATGTTAGTTTTTAATTAAATTTATTAGAATTATACCCACGGCATTGATGACAAGTATCACCCGCACGTCTTACTTATTTATCACATTTCTAACAATTATATAATTATCTAGGTTTGTGTTTTATTATTTTAGCATTTTTAATACATTCATTAACATATTATTATATTTTTTGTTTTTAATCATCGTTGAATTCAATCAGTGTATTAGTTTACATCATCATTTTGTTTTTTATATCATTATAATTAATTTAAATTTTAATTAAATATATTTTGATAATAATTTTTTATATATAAATGGAGGTATAAATCGACGACTAATAATACTATAATGACAAAAATAATGTTAAATCCAATAATATATCAATTGACATAGGCACGCGGCATTTGGGAATTAGTAAAATATTAATAATGAATAATAACGAAATAAACATATTAGAATCAAAAATATATGATATATAATCCGAATAATTACACAAAACAAAATAATTAAATATATAACTAAATCTAAATAAAGTATTAAATTAATTACTGTTATCATTCATATAATCTGACAATATAATAATAGAATTATAAATTGGAAAATATTCACCAGTCACCATATAATAATTAATATCGTTCTATTTGATTAATAAAGGTATGATAAATAAATTAATTTTGATTCATCCTGTTTAGAAATTAAAAGTAAAATACACAGATGAAGAAGTAAAAAATAAATCAACGGCGAACAAATATAATCAGAATAAGGAATATAGCAAATTACAAATTAAAAACATGGTTTAATAATCAAAAATATAATATGATGATGAATTTATAACACCTATTTTGAAATCCCGGGATCTATGTGATACAATATTATAGTGTTTGGCATATCATAAAATTAATATCGTTTAACCCATAAAATAATAAAAAGTAATTAAAAAAAATGATTAATATATAAAGACGACACAATAATGAATATATATAAAATTTAAATTGGAGAATATACCTATATATATCCTAGTAAATAATCAGTTAGAAAAATAATATATAACATTAGATAATCAAATTATAGGACAAACAACATATTAAAATAAATGATTGATTAAATAGATAAAAAAATAAATATAGTAAAATTAGAATCAAATATACATCGTGAAAATATAAAATAATTAGTTTTAGATTATAAACAATAACATAATGATAATACAAATTTATTGAATAAACTGATAATAACAAGAAATCGGCCAACTGGTTTAATATATTCTGTATAATGATTAAATATTTGATATACTTTTAAATTGGTTTTTTTACATAGGTTGCTAATAATTTGTTTTAAATTTAAATAAATAATTAAAATAAAAATAAAATATCTATATTATAAAATGGATTAAATAATTAATAAAACACAACAAATACAATATATAATTTATAGAATAATGAACGATAACAAAATAATTTATATCGGAATGACTCAAAATCTATAAAAACGGTAATAATAACACAATAGTAAACTCAAACTATAATATAATGATAATAATTTGTTTTCTGTTAATTAGTATTTATATAAATATTCGGTGTCATAAAACATTAAATAATTTGATTTGTTACCTATTGAATCTACATATATGGGTTTAGAAATTGCTAGAAAAAAGGAGGTAGAATTTATATAATATTATAACCCGATCTGTAATAGATAAAAAACATATATTGACGATTTGAAAAAATATAAACATCTATATAACAAATAATATAACAAATAACGATATAAACTATATACATATTATAGAAAACATTTTATTAAAGATGGGAAATAATTCACGATTTGGTGCGATAAATAAATAGAATAATAATAATAAGAGAATAAAAATATAGTAGATACAATAATATAATAATTTAAACAATAAAATAATGATTAATAACTTTAAAACTAATAAATAGACAATTAACAAAAACCAAATCAAATAATTTAATTAGACGATTGATTTTATTATGATTATATATATTTTTTTTCATCTTATTTTTGATTTTAAATATTCTATACATTCCGGATCATTACAAGCATATCGAATTTCACCCATTGTTTTTAAATAAGCATATATAGTAGTATTATTATAATTACCATATACACAATTAATACATCCTTGATCTTCTGGATAATCTAATGTTTTTATATAATTTCGTAACGCATATTTATTTTCAAACTATATTAATTTATAACAATATTAATCCTAACACATCGGACATTTTGTTAACGATTCATTATTATAACATTATTAACATATATTAAATACACATTACCAACATTTATGTATATCATAATATTATACCTCAACAAAACAAACATCGCATTTTATATTTTTATTGTTTTCAGATTCCATATTTATTATTTTTTTTATATTTTACTTATTTTTTATTTAAACAAATTTTTAATATAACGACAAATACTCAATTAATTAATTTCAGAATTTCAAAACATATTTAATTAAAATTCAAATAAATTATTTTAGTATAAAAACCAAATGACAATTTAAAATATAATCGATCTATTAGTTGTTGATATTAATATTGACCCTTAATAAATAAAACAATATAATAGCATTGAAACATAAACAGAAATACAATAAAACATTATATAATAACCAATTGTAAATATTCCATTAAACTAGAACGATATAAAATTCAATCAGTTGTAGATCTAATCGGGATAAATTACATAATAGTTGTATGATATATAAATGATTTAAAATTAATTATTATAGTTGAATGATGAATATAAATTGATAAATATTGGTAATGATAAATTATTTAAATAATATGATAACAATGATTTTGTAGACGTAGAAAATAGAATATAATTAAATGATCTAGAACCTATATAAATTAATAGTTTTTATGATTACTAATTTGATAAATATGATTCGGAGTGTTCGTGGTTGAATACTAAAAAATAAATATCTGATATAACAAATAAATTAACTATCGATAATCAATTAACATTTTAGAAACCAGATAAAATTATAAAATTGTATTATGATATAGAAACATTTAATATAGTTGATTAATCCTAAATACCATTATATACGGACGGTAACAAATCACAAATCGGCATAATATCTATGGTATACAATAAAAACATAATTATTTTGATTAGATAGAATTATAAATATGAATTAAACGATATATAAAATTAATTAAAAAACTATTTAGAAGAGTAGAAAAACAATAATTTATAATAATCAGAATATAATATATAAGTTATGAAATTTGAAACAGAGACTCAATTATGTATAGAATTTTTCAATATATTAAACAATTTAAAATAAATAATTATATGTTGTGGATTCAATTCTAATATGTCTAGATAATGTGATAAAAATGATTTATGTGGATACGATCTCCCGTTTATAATGTCTCGCAGTTTATTAGATATTAAAAATACTAGAATTAATACACAATATTGGGGTAACAATTATAAATAAATTAATCATTTGAATATAACACCATTAGTATATTATTTAGATTTTCAATAATTAATGTACGAATAATTACAATTTTAACAAAAACAATTAAATGGTTTCAAATTAGATGATTATTTAAAAATATTATAGATGCCAACTAAATTAGAATAAAATTATATAGATTTATAACGACGTCTGACCTATGGTGATTAATAAATTAGTTATGATATGCTATATTGTGCTATTGATTGTATAGTATTATAATAAACCGATTTAAAACATTAATTAATTGATTAACGATTATAATTTATTGATTAATTCAACACATCAATGTAAATGGCCCTCTATGGTAGATCATCGTAAATATTAACAAATTATATATTATAGTAGTATTATAAAAACAATTATAAATTTACATATAGTTAGTTATATTATTATGAAGAGAAAAAGAGGAAGTACGGAGCATATACGGAACAATGTCCAAATGAGTTATAATATACAACTTTACACGATGTACACATAAACGATTTTTAATCTCTCTATCCGTCTGTTGGTATTGAATATAATATCTCACCGGAGAATTTGTCAGACATAGAAACCAAAAATAAAGTAGATATCAATTATATGATTTCGGATGATTAATAATTTGTATATTTTAAAGAGCAACCCGGTATAATATCATAAATTTAATTCGAACTACTATAACAACGTAAATAAATAAAAAAGTAAATGAAAAAATATAATGATGAATAAATTTAATATTAGATATTTGATGTGATTTAATTATGTATCAAAAAAGGTATTAACACATTATACGGGTTACAAAATCAATCGAGTTGTTAGTTTTATAATTATTATTGCGGATCTTCTATTACAGCGGGTGGTCGATTCTTCATCATGTAAGGTAAACAACAAATTATAGATATTATGGGTTAAAATAGTCCATTGTTTATTGACACCGACTCTGTTAGTTATATGTATAGCGGTAAGGATCTAAAATCTAAATAACAATAATTAGTAAAAAATATATAGTAAATTTCACCACATCTTATATTTTAATACGAAGAATCCTACAAATAAGTAATGTATCCGCAAAATAAAAAATCATATATAAAATTAAAATAAAATAATAAAATAGAGACTCGGGGTATGTCATACAATAATTTGTCATTAGAATATTAATAATAGTTATTTGAATTACTAAAACAGATTTTAAATGTTAATGATATAGATTATTAAATATAGTAGTATTAAATTAATTTGACTATTGAATTATAAAATATAATATAAAATAAAAATATATCTAAATTACAAAAATATGTATATAAAACCAAGAGTAAAAAATTATAAACGGTAAACGGTAAATTAACAAAAATGGGTTATCTCATATAATAATTTGGTTAATAAACATATTTCTAAACTTTACCATATAATAATAATTTAACTAAATCATATAATGTACGACCAATAGACAAAATATTGCCAGAATAAATGAATAATATATAAATAACCGAGATTGTAAACTATTTAATGAAACCTATAAAAACGTTTTTCAAAATTAATGTCAAATAAAATAATACATAAATTAATGAGTTGTTATAATCTGAAAAATACTAATTAGAATCATTATAATAATAAAAATAAATAATAGTTAGAATAGAAAAATAAAATCAACCTATGTAATATTAAACAATGGGTTATGATGAGATAATATAATAAATATAATAAAATGGTGATTAAATATCATATCATGAAGTATTGACAACAGATCGGCATAAATTATATTTTGATTTAGACTAATATAAAAAAGATGGTATCCCAGATATTAATATTGTTAAATTCATAAACATAATAAATAATATACTATAAAATAATCAAATAGAACATTATATATTGTCGGCGAATAATAATTATAAATAATCGTATCATATCATATTTAATTGTATTGTTTCGACATAGTAAAATAAATAATTAGCACTATTCATAAAATAATAATATGATTTCTAATTTATAGATGTCATGGTATATGGTCAAAATAAATCTATGAGGTTGTTTAATTGTATCAAATATAAAAATAATAAAATAGATAAACGTAAATTTAAAACATAATAAAATAATATTAATAATTGGTAAAACTATATAATTTAATGTTTAGATAATGTTTAGATATCGTATTATGACAATATAAGTTATTCCAATAATTTTGTAGTATCGGATATATAATATTAATTTGGTGTTTTAGAATCTAAATAATTAAATAAAATACAATAATTTATGAAACAACAATACAACCTTGAATGCGAACCCAAAGCGAATGGTCAACTTTATATTATAAATAAACCATATAAATGCCCATGTTGTGGCGATATTCACAAATCAAATAATTTAATATATAACTAAAAAAAATAATCGTTATAGTGTTATGATAATGTGTCAATAAAAATAAATTTAGATATTTAAATACAATAATAAAAATAAACCAGTATTAGATTATAAACATTGGATTAATCATTATTATAAAATTAAAAAGATGTAAAATATATAATTGATTCTAGTAAATATACATTTGTCAAATCGGAAATGGGCACAGGAAAAACAAAATAATTGATGTAATAGATATAAAAATATGATTGTATCGTTGCTGTATCCTTCCGCCGTACCTTTGCCCGTGATTTTTCAAATAAAATGAATATAGAAAACTATTAGGATATATTATAAAACAGTAAATAAAATAAAATAAACCTATCATAAAATAAAAGACTAGTTATATAAATTGATAGTCTTCATAAATTAAATTTAGATATTAACCCGGATTTGTTCATAATTGATGAAATAGAATCAATATTAAGTTAAATATAAAATAATACTAAAAAAAATATATAGGATTCAAACAAGGTTAAATTATTAGAAATATTACAACATTCTAAATACTCAATTATTATGGATGCTTTATTATAACAATCTACTATTAACATGTTTACAAATATATTGAATACGGATAACTACAAAATTATTGAAAATCTATATCAAAACAAAACGGATTATAAATTAAATTATAACATGATAACTAACACAAATTAAAATAAATCATAGTTTATAGGTTATGTATTAGATTAATTAAAATAGGGATTTAAAATTATATCTAGTGTAACAATTAAGGAATTTAGTAAATAATTATATGATGAAGTTATAAAAAATAATTATAGGGCGATATTATACCATGGAGGAGATACGGAGATAACGAATGAAGATATAACCATGTATTAATAAAAATAATAGGATTTCGCGAATGTTAATTAAAAATGGGTAGATTATGACATTATTATATATACCGGCACATTGACTGCTGGTGTTAGTTTTGAAAATATACATTTTGATAAATCGATTAATTATTATGGTTGTAATACGAATTAGTGTATAGAATTTATATAAAGCATTCATCGGGTTAGAAATTTAAAATAAACATAGATTGATATATTCATATGTAAACAAACAGGATAATAGGATTAAAAACCTTTGTAAATATCTAAATAATATAATTTAAAATGTGGTAGATTTATAATGTATAATAACACTCAATAATTTAATATATGGTTATAATGTCGATCAAATAATTTATAATAATATTGCGAGGATTTACTTTTATTATGGTTGTAAAAAATGGGTTATCAAATTAATAAAAATGATTATAGATAATAGAATTGTTAAATAATTGATACAAAATAACAAGATGAAATAATGAAGAAATTAAAAATAAAATTAAAAAATATAAATTATAATGTTGATAAAATATCCGAGTAATTGTTTAAATCGTTATTATTAAAAGTATAAAATCCGTAGTTTATGAATGAATTTTAAAATGATTATGATTTGCATTCTAATGTCCATATACTAAATTTATGTTAAATATATAACTATGATTATGATAAATATATAACATTAGCGGCCGACGAAATATAAAAAATGTAGGATAATAAAACATAACAAATAATAAAAAATAAATAATAATATATAAAAACATAATTAAATATAAACGATTTTGATTAATAGAATTTCGAAATAATAAAATAAAAAATAACGGATTAACTATCATAAAAAATAGATCATTAACAGATAATATCCAAATAATTTAATAGTGTTGGCAATTTATAATAAACCGTATTATTAGAATAAACACATGAAACCATTTAATTGTTGTAATAGGTATAAAATATATTATAACATGACTAAACCGAATAATTAGATCTGTTTTAAAAATTAATGAATAGTTAAAATAAACCAACAAATTTGATTAATTAAAAAATAGTATTATTGGATTATAAAATTGACACCAAAAAAAGTAATGGTAAAAATAAATATAAATTAATATAAATATGATTCAAAATGTGATTATAAAAAACATAAAAAAATAACGGTAAAAATCAAAAATAGAAATATTATAATTATTAAAAAGTGTTGGATTAAATTTTATTATTAGTTTATTTTATACACAATATATTTTTTTTTATATTAAATTATAGATATCAATCATTAGTTTATTAGTTTAATATTTTCAGATTATTGTTTGTTGTTTCTGTTTTTTCACATACTTATTATTACATTTTTATTATATCATTAAATTATTTATCACTTGGTGTTTTATTATTTTATTTATTTTCATTATTTATTTTTTTAATTTATTTAGTTTATTATTTTATAAATTTATTAAACGCTTCAATTTGCGCAACATATTATTATAATAATGGGTTTTGTGATATAATTTATTTATTAGTATATATATTTTATTTATTGACTTTAATCTTCATCGTTTTATATAATTATATTTTTTTATATAGAAAATCGGCGGAATTATTCAACAAATCAAATCAATAAATTAAAATCGTCATCATCATTACTACTCTACTATATAGACCCAATAAACAAGGAATATGTGGATTTAATGACTAGTATACTTTTTATACCCGATAACTTAACATATACCCTAATATACATACATAATATATAAATTTATTCAGTGCCCTAGAGATTCTCTATTATATTTTTCTAATAATGTGCTCATGGTCACTCCGGAAATCTCACCGCTCAAAATCTCAAAATACCAGATCTCAAAACCAGTGCCCTAGAGATTCTCTATTCTATTTTTCTAAGAATGCGCTCATGGTCACTATCCCAAATCTAACAAAAACGATATAAAATTGATAAAATAGTTATTAAACAAAACAATAGTATAAATATACGGTCGCTATAATAAAATATAATAAAATATGACATTAAATAACACCGAATTAGTACACAAATAATTATAAAGCATTAATCAAAACAAAATATATAATAATTTTAAATTTAATATAATAACTAAACCAAAAACCATGTTTAAAATCAATTCATAATATTATAATGATTACGCAATATCTATATTAGATGATTCAATAACATATCAATTAGAATAACTCGATAACGATGATACGGAAATATTCGATCTATTAGACAATTTAATTAACAAACATAATAATTAATAAAATATATAAGACATAATATAATTTAATTTATACTATAATATATACAATATCGCCCAAATATATCCAAATTTACTATTAGATAACGAATAATTAATATTAGATATAATACAAAAAATATATAATTTAACTACTTAAAAACTATAATTATAATAAATATGAACGATTTCATCCCCGCCGATCCTAAAAACGATGATTTAAACAATAAAATGATATAAAATAATAACAAATGATATATAAATTATACCCCGCCCGATATTTTAAATAAATTATAAATAATAAATATTTTTTTTTACAACTCACAAATTAAAATCAAAATTAAAATCAAAATCAAAATGAAAATCAAAATAATAATTATACACGACATAATAAAATAATAAAAATAATAATTTAACCCGACATAATATTTAACACAAATGATTTAACGGATCCGATATTTTTTTAAAATGTTGGATCCCCGCCCGGTGACGATTTCAGATTTCGAAAATTCAAACGACAAAAA
>Ga0181389_1000840_pt1 | contig 12379 bp, 5 predicted proteins | sample 12SPOviralmetaG_FD_130121 | JGI IMG/M metagenome (GOLD analysis project Ga0181389, IMG submission 130121) | Marine viral communities from the oligotrophic San Pedro Time Series (SPOT) site, San Pedro Channel, CA, USA - 12 SPOT_SRF_2010-06-29 | ecosystem: Environmental > Aquatic > Marine > Strait...
GAAGTGTTACCAAACTGTCCCATTGCAAAACCTGCTGCTAAACCTCCAAGACCACTAGCCACTTGAGATTGACCTAGTTGTACAGCTTGGTTTGCACCTGCTAGCCTTTGTTGTGACATACCAAACATAGTACCTGTTTTTTGATATTCTAAAGCTCTAGCTTGATTAGCGCCTGCTAATCTCATGCCTTGAGCTGTAAACTCACCTTGTCTTTCTAAACCTTGTAATCTACTTGCTTCAGCTGCTCTTGCTTTTTGATTTGCAGCCTCTTGTTGTCCTATAGATGCAGAGGCTTGTGCCGCTGCTTGTGTTTGTTGATTGGCTAGCGATTGTGCCAAAGCAGCTACACCACTACCACCTGCAGAACCTCTAAGACCACCAAGTATATCGGCTCTACCTTGAGCTTGTTGTTGTGACATAAAATCAGCCTGCTGCGTGTTAACACGTAAATCTTCCATAGTGTTTTCCATACCAGCATAAGGATTTTGTACGTCAGCATATATATTACTAGTATCTAATCCTTGATAAGCTTTTTTCATTTCGTCATATCTTGCTTGAGCTTGTCTTTGTTGCTTTCTTCTTCTTCTGCTACCAAAAAGCCCACTAAGTAGTTGAGCACCCGCTGACACCATCATCATTTCTGGAGTTCCAATACCAGCACCAGCACCAGCGCCAGTGCCAAGTAGAGCGCTCAAGTTTTTTACAGGTGATTTTTTCATATTATATTTTTTTACTTTATTATTATTACAGTTTTAGCTGTTTTTTTACTTTAAGACGTTTCGTCGGTTGCGGTTATAAAATTTTCTACATCAAAACTTAGTATACCATCCCAATAAGCTGGATTACTACCAGCACTTATAACCTTAACATTACCAGATATTGTTATTATTCTAGCAGAATTATTAAACGTTAGTGTTTCTCCTGCTTCTAAACTTTGAGCAGAGCTTAGTGTTAATGTTGCTGAAGAGCCAGTATAACTAGCTATATTTGTTACTGTTGGATCTGCTACAGAAGAATCTATATTAAAACCACTAACAGTAGTAACATCATCCATAACACCATCAGCGCTTGCAACCACAACACTTGTACTGTTAAATGTAGATGAAGAAACTAAGCTTGTTGGCTTTGTTAAAGTTACAATCATGTCGGTTAATTCAATGTCCCAACCCGTTAAACTTTTAATACCATCTTGACCAAAACCAACTATTATAATATTGTCACTAGCTAAAGCCGCTGCTTGTTGTTTGTCAAACACGATGTTACCAGCTTGAACAGTTGTAACCGCTTTTGTACCTGCATCTCTTGTTATTGTTGGTACACCTATTTTTTCAAAAGCTTGTTTTTTAACTTTTATAATTCTTTTCTCTGCTTCATACCCAGTTAAAGATGTTACAGCTTCTTCATAAGAAGAAACTTTAGATCCAGCGGTTATATTAGTACCAACCGCTATCATTCCAGCGGTAATTCCATCTAAATTATCTATAGACCACCTATAATAAGTTGATGCACTCACATCTTCCCCTTCAATCGCCCTAAAACCACCTATAGTTCTAGTAGATTTTGTAAAAACATCATTCATAGTAGGATTTCTATTAATTGCAAAAGAGTGTGTACTACCACCCTGTATTGTAAGTGAAAAAGGAATTTTACTAGTAGTAGAGCCTACTTGTGTTGATATTATCGTTCTTTCAGCAATTCCTGCGCCAGCAAAGCCAGCGCCAATACTACCGCTAGAAGCACCAAAGCCAATAGATAATTGCATATCTAAAGTTTGATATATAACTTTTCTAAGTAATAAAGAATCAGATCCCGTAGATGAGTTTATATCTATGCTGTTGTCTGCAAATCTAAACTCATTATAATGAGCGTGTTTAGTTCCGTTTTCTGCAAATAAAAAAACATCATATTGATCAGATCCAGTAAACGTCAAGGTTACACCGTCTGATATAGTAGACGCCGAAGATAAAGAAAACACATTTGTAGAGTCTATAGATGCCACCGTTACATGCGCGGCGTCTAAAGCGGCGTTTCCAGTAACTCTATCACCTACTTCCATTTTCGTTGCAACAGCGGTATCCATCGTTACACTAGTAGCACTACTGACAGCTCCGTTAACAGTATCTGTAGTTGTTGGAGCTGACGGAAATATTATGCTGCCCTTATACTTGTTGTTTATTTTTTTGTTAGCTAGTCTAGTGTTAGCTGTTTGAAACTTGTTTGTTACAAAATTATAATAATTATCACTTTCGTTTTTAATCATTAAGCTAAACGTTCCATCGCCTATTACTGTAAACTCTCTTTTTTCACCACCAACCTTTATGTTTGTAGTGTTTAAATTAAATGATTGTATTGTTCCACCACCCCTGTAGGTTATAGCATGCTCAATATCAGACATTAAAGTTCCATCTGGCATATAATGATAACCAGGTGGTGCTACTAGTCCTTGAGTGTTTACTGTACTTTGTCTAGCGTTAGAAGGCGTGCTTGATGAACTTGATGAATTTGATGAGCCGTAGTGGTATGACATATTTTATTTATTTATTTATTTATTTACTACTTTCTGTTACTTCAGAACTAACCGCGTAAAGCTCAGCTTTAACTTTTGAATTATTTTCAAACTTTGCATCGGCATAATATCCTGATAAATTGCTCATATTAACTACTTGGTTTTTTACAAAGAAAATATAGTCACCTTGTGATGGTAATGTGCCACTGTTATCTACCGTTATAGTGTTATCATTTATAGCTGTAACTTCTCCAACAGTTTCTATTTGAGTAGATCCAACAGCTTCTATTTGAGTAGAATTAAAGTAAATAGTATCTTCAATTTGAAGAGAAAAGTTTAAATCTCCATCTATAGTAATATTATTGTTATCTATACTTTGAATTGTTCCTAGTCCTTGTATGTCGAACGAAGCAAAATCTGTAGTTTTATTAATATCAGATTCTACACCTTTAATGTAATTAAACCATTTACCTTCTTTCTCTATAAACTCAAGTAAACTACCTTTTTTCTTATTAGTTTCAATACCACTAACATGCCAACCGTCTTTATTTGTTAAGTTGTAATACTCGTTGTCGTCTAGATTTTGAATAATTCTAGATTGACTACCTTCATACTCTAACGTGTGGTAAGACTTTATACTGCTCGGCATGTCATTTAACAGAACATTTAAACTAGAGTTTGTAAACGTATCATAAAAAGTATTTCTATCAACGTCTTCAACGTGGTGTTTATATAATTTACCACCAAATACTGTATAATAGTTATTAGCTGTGCTGAGTGCGTTTTCAGGAGCAAAAGACTTGAAGCTTACCCAACCTTTAACGCTTTCTTTGTAAGATACTGTTCTGGCTGTTAGAATTAAAGGTAATGAGTTTTCATTTGTTGCTTGTAAAGAAATATTGTACTCATCTTGTCTATCGTCATAACTACCAATGAGTTTGTTTGATAATTTTAAATTATCTCTAAACCAATCTTTCATACCAGCGTTAGATATAGGCGTTAATCCATCCATAGAAAGCCTCATTACAGCACCTCTTACTTTATCAGTAAAATAAGCTCTATAAGCTTCCGATGCAAATGACTCTGGATTTTTAGATATACCGTACTCGCCAGAGTAAGGAATAGCTTGTCCTAAAACGTTATTTGTAGAGGTTAAATTTGTGTTTCCATCAGCATTAAATAAAGCATCTTTATTGGCTAGTATTTTTAATACTCTATCTTCACAAAGAGTTATCAGATCACCACCTTGCCCCCAACCTGCTTTTAGTTTTTGAATACTACCATAAGTAGGGTTTATTTCTTTTGTAATTTTTTCAGCGGCTATAAATTGATTTAAATTATTAACACTACTATTTGAATTATATATACCAGAATATATAAGTCCATATTTTAATTGTTCTTCATAAGGGTTTTCGTCTAAAGTTGTAGAGGCTTTTACTCCATTAGCTATATACGCTAAATTATAAGTATCTCTAATTCTATTAGATTCAACGCCATTTCCAAACGAATAACAGTTGTGCCAACCTAAAGTGTATTTTGTGTCTGGACCATAAAGTGTTTCTTTGATGTAAATAAAAGGTGTTCTTGTTGGGTATTGGCCAGGAAAACCAGCACTAGCATCCCACCCAGTAACCTCAACCGTTATAATACTACCGTCTGGTTTTGTTATCTTTAAATGGCTACCTATTTGAATGTAATCAACACCTACAAGAGGTTCGTCTTGCGTAAAATTTGTAGCTAAAGATAAACGCCAAGATCCCGTTCCACTTTGCCCAGGAAGCATTGCGCCGCCGGTAGGTAAAAGCGCGTAGTCTACGCTATTGACGATCATGTTAATAGGCGTTGCCGCTGGCTTTTCTACGCACTCAACTAAAGAAGTAGCTGGTATTGCTAAATACTTAGTATTCTCCGTTAGTTTAAGTGGGTTATAACCACTAGCTTCGTAATATATATCTAAATCAGTAGTTTCTTTCGGCTCAGTCTCCCAAATAGCAGGATTACTAGGAAACTCAGATTCTGTTTCTAATTCTTCAAGAAATTCTATAGTATATCCTACAGCTAGTAAAGCGGGGTCTGCAAGACCACCGGGTAATTCTACATTTATTCTATTAACAGAGTACTGGCTATAACCATTCATTGCTGGTTGCTGAAAAACCAATGTGTTTCCTGCGGCTAATGCTACGTTGGTAATTTTATGTGGTAGCAAACCCAACGCTGTAGCGCCACTAGTGATGCTATTACTTGTAAACAGTGGGCTAGAGTAACCGGTAAGCGTTAAAATAAAACCTTGAGTAGTACCCGATGCTGGGTATGGATCTATCTTACTTACTATAAGTGGTTCCAATGAGTGTGAACCCGCACCTCCAGGACTATCAAACGTACCGTTTAGCATTGTACTTGCATAACTTGTTAATATCATGCCTTTTGCTATGGAATGCTTACCACCATTTTCATCGCATGTTATATCGTGTATATCTTCAACAAAAACTTGATTAAACAGCATTCCATAACCCGTTATTGTCGCGTATGGCACTGTTAATTTCAAACCTCCATCAATTGGACCTGTAGTACCACCTCCTGTTGGATCCCAATTTATAATACCAGTTTCATCACTGTTTTTAAAAGTTGTCTTATATCCCATACTAAAGTTTGGAGATAATTGAGCAGCTTGAGGCTCATCAGTGCTTGTCCAAGCAGGATACTCACTTGAACTAGGAAATTGTTTTGCTCCATCACTCCATCTTAATCTTCTGTGAAAGTTTACACCACTAGGTTGAATTGTATATATTTCACCTGTAGGATCTTCTCTAAATCTAAATTTAACTGAAGGTGATATTTTCCCCACTAAATCCTTAAACTGCGTACTGTTATAATAAGGACTACCATTATCACGGCCTATATTAAAAAACTCTTCAGTTTTATGGCTATCGTTTTGCATGTCCTGCTCATGATTTTCTTTATCATGATAAATTCCACCCATAGCTATTATCATTGAAGAACTTTGGTTTCCTTGAACTACACCCTGCTCTATGCCATTAGTGCCGTGTACAAACGACCACTCTAAACTATCAGAACCAGTACGCTCACCTGAATAAGGTCCACCGTCAATAAACCACACGTTACCTTTTTCTTGTTCTCCATCGTTGTTGAAAATACCATACCTTTCTCCATCATCAAAACCAGAGTGGTCAGCAGCTTTAAGACTTGTGCTGCTAGGATAATTACTTACGCCACTAGTTCCCGTAAAACTTAACTCACCTTCCCAGTCTGTTTGATTAGTGTCATCAAACCTGTATTGTTGCAGATTATTAGGATTTGATGTTGATTTCCACTTGTAGTTTCTAAAAAAAGGAGCAAAACTTCCAAAGTGTAAGTTATTGTTTGGACCACCAAGACCAGTAGAAGTAGAACTACCAAACCCAACAGTATATATAGGATTAAGATATATACCGTTTGTTTGGTTAGTTAATTCACTAGAGTGTAGTTTCTTTTGATTACTACCCATGTAGTAAAGCTTTTTAGAAACCGAAACTCTATAACTTGTTGATCCTACAGTTTCTGAATAAACGTTAGTGTTAAAAACGTCGTCTTTATTTACTTTAACAAAAAACCTTCCATCAAACTCACTTGTATTTTCTGGAAGATACTTGTATATCCTCACAACAGTATTGTCAACTATTTTTGTTGGACTTAGCCCAGCTGATGGATCATCACATATAAAGTTAACATCATCTCCAAGTTTTTTGTCTAGCTTTATATTATATTTGGCGTCTGCTATATTAGCTGCAGGCTGGCTAATTTCTGCTATTCTATATCTATCTGAAGCACCATCACCAATAGCAAACTCTATATATAAAACGCCTTCTTGTTCTTTTACGTTATGAAGTTCAGAGCCAGCGCTATCTTGAAATGGAGCATAGTTTATTTGAAAACTGTCTCTACCAAGCAACGGGGCGTTATTTACTGTGTTACCAAAAAGACTGTCATCAGTACTTGTAAATGTTTGAGTTTTTTCTTCTAATAATATTTTGTTAGTTTTTATAAAATCTGGAGCCTCTGTTTCTATTGCTAGCACTTTGTATCTAGCCTTGTCTTCAACTAAATTATTAGAACCTACCCCTTTTTTAAGTATTAAAAATGTATCAATATCTATTTTATTTATATCGGAAGAAGGAAAAGATAACCACGCTAATCCATCTCCAGCATCCCACCACCTATCCATAGACATGTTATAATACTCTCCTGAGGTTTCTTTTATAAAAAACTTAAAGTATTCTAAATCCTCAGGAAAAACAGCACTTAAAAATGAAACCTCAATTTGATTTCTTTTGTTAGAGTCTTTTTTAGCTATCTTTTTACCACCAGTTGAATTAGATAAAACTGGTGTTTCTCTACCGTATTTATCAACAAAAACAACCCCAAGTTGGTACTCTCTTAAAGATTTAATAGATTTTACTGTACTTAAACCTTGGTATTCACTAGAAAATTCAACATTTAAATCTGTATAATACTCTTGATTTGTATCTGGTTTTATTAAATTAAACCCTTGAGTGTAATTTGCGTACACAATTCTATTACCACTAACCTCTTGTGCTAACGCTTTTTTAGGAACAGCATCCCAAGGTCTTAATAATTGGTTTGAAGGAAGTATTCTTTTTATTATCTCTGACTTTACAACATATTCGTCATTAGTCCAGACATCGCTATTGTGTTGATTGTTCTTAATAGTATCTACTACGTAAATGTTTGAAGAAGCCTCATCTTTATACAGTATGTCAACAGCTACTACATCTTGACTCTCTCCAATAAGCGCACTAATAGCTGGGTCGGGCTCCAGTGGAATAAATCCAGAAAGCTTAATCTCATTAACATTGTTAACCATACCTAAGTTATAAGCATTTCTTGGGTGATAATCAAAAGAGCCTGGTAAAAACGCTACTTGAGTAAAAGGTGAAAAAGTAGAGTATTCTTTATCTTCGTATTGATACCTATAAGCAAATCTTGGAAACTTATATTCAAATAATTTTTGTTCTTCATTTAGTTTTTCAACAGCATACTTTAACTCTGTGTAGTTTTGTGGTGTAGCTGGTGGAGTACCTTCAAAACCTGTTATTTCTAGCTTTACTTGTGCGTCTTGCACGTCTTGTCTTTCTACAGATATATTTAAAACTTCAAAACTATGGTTTGCACCACCACTCCCAGACTGTATGAAAAATTTTCCAGAATAACTTGCAAGCGTTGAGGTTGTAACGCTAGTGTTAGTATCTAACGTTATAATACTATCGTTCATACCATTTGACAACCCACCTGGAAGACTCCAAGAATGTTGCTGGTTACCCACTGTTTTAATAAAATTAAAACCAGCGGATGATCCAGTTGTCATATTTGCAACCTCGACTCTCACCCTATAAACACCCGCCGCACTACCGATCCCAACAACAAGGGCTGGGGTTGTAGTGTTGCTCAAGTACATTTTTTGAAAATTTGCCGCTGTAGTCCAAACAATTTTAGAGTTGATTGAATCATATGTAATATCAGGGCTGCTCCAAGAATAGCCGAGTGGTCGACTTCCATTTATATTTGGTAAAGTAAGATCGTTGTTAGGCGCTAGTTCAGTAGCAGCATCGTCTGGGTTTATAACATCAATCACTCTAGCTTTTATGCTATAATTTGTTATAGGTGATGGTGGGACCTCGTCGTAGTTAGCGCCTCCAAATTCTTTTAGCACAACGGTATCGTTGTTAGCCCAGTTTAAAGTAAAACCACTATCACCTTGTAAATCTGTTTCTATACGTGTAGAAAACTGACTACCAATTGAAAACTGACTAAAGTCATAATATTGATTTGATGAATTTATAAAAGAAGATGAGTTTTGAGGGTTTGCTCCGCCAGCGGTTAAACCACCTGGATCGGGTGTTATTTTCATTATACCACCATAGGTCTGGCCAGCTATTTGACCTGAAAGTAGCTCTATAGTTGGCGCTATTTTAGGGGATTTTCTAATAACCGTAATGTGTTCTTCTTGTAAATCTATATTAGAATATATATCGTAATCTCTAGACTTGTTTATGAGTCTTGTGTGTATTGTGCCGGAACTATCAGTACCTTCTATACAGCGAGTAATATTTATTTTCTTTGGCTCAGAATGGTTGTCTGTCCAAAGTAACATGTCATCAACTATGTTTACGCCAGTGATTAGTCTGTCAGAACTAAATTTTAAAACATCTCCAGTTAAATCAACTAAAACCGGAGTTGTAGTATCAGTTGTAGAATCATACTCTATTATATAACCTGGATTGCTAACCGCTTCACCATCAACAATAAAATAATATAACTTATCGTTTTTTTCGTCAGCAACACTCCCAACACAACTAGCTGTTGACGGAATAAATTCTTGACCAGCTGGGTTTGTTAAAGTGTTACCTAGTATATTTTGTACAGTACCAACGTCAGAACTTTCTGAGGTTGACACTTGTATGTTCATCGCATCTCTATACTCTCCGTTTGGAACAAGTCTTTCGTCAAGATCCTTATTCATCTTACCACCGGTAAAATTATGCTTAATTTCTGGCATGTACTAGTGTTTTATTTGTTTCGATTTACCTCTTAAAATTTGAGTTAATTCTTCTAACTTAATATTTGATAATCTTAATTTTGCTTTTCTAGTCTCTGCAAACCTTTCTTTTTTAAATCTAGGCGCTAACTGTTGGTGTATTTGTTGAGATGATGTAGATAAAATTGCGTATGCTATATACTTATACATTGCTTCTTCAGCAAATTTATGAACCTGCATTTCATCATCTGTACCAAGACTATCACTTATATAGTCTAAGATTACAGTTTTTCCTGAAATATTAGATGAAAAATGTATTCTTCCTAATCTAGGATCTATATAAAACGATCCGTTAGCTTGAGCGTGTTGAGGATCTAACCCATATCTATTACCGTTCATTTTCCAATAAGTATCATCTTGATAATCGTCTTGATTTTCGGATGGAGTACCTGCTTTGTATTTGTTCCAGGTGGAGGATTCTGCTTCGTTACCAATATTAGCCGATAGACTTGTACTAGCGTAGCTGTTAGTTACAGACACATTATCTATAGTGCTAGTGGTAGTAAATGTGCCATTTAAACCTGAAAACTCTTGATAAGATACTATTAAAACATAAACTTTATCATACGCACTAACATCTACTTTAAGCAACTCTTTTGACACGTCTGTGCCATCACTTGATCTCCACTCTATATAACTACCCACGCCGTTAGGTCCTACGAGATCAAAACTTTCTGGTAAATGATTAGTACCTGAATCAGCGTAGGTTTGGTTGTTTAAGTTTCTAGTGTTTGAATCACCTGGATTTGTGCTTAAACCAAACCTTAAAACACCAGGTCCATTTGTCATATCTACAGCGCTTCCCGTGGCAGAAATATCTACATAATCTTGATCGCTAACATCTATTAACTGCCAGCAAGACATAGCGTGACCCCAACCGCTAGTGTCACCGTGACTAGTTCTAGTTCTATGACCAAAAGTTAATACTTCGCTAAATACTTTAACTGTAGCAAACTGAGTCGCGTAATTGTTAATTTGAGGAATTGCATTTCTTCCCCAAGGTGGAGGAAGTGTTGAAAATTGCAAGGTAGGCGCTGAGAAATCACCATTAACAACCAATTCTAATTCTTCAGGAAAAGAATACCCACCATCATCTTCCTGCATTATTTGAAAAGGATTTGAAGTGCTATTTGTAGAATGTAATGGGTGTTTTATACCAGCTGAATCTGCCCAGGATAATTTTGTATAATTTACATAATCGTGAGGAAGTGGCATAACTAAAGTTGGTGGTAAATCTATTTGTTGAGACTTAATAGATTTAAAAGTATCAAAAGAAAACTCTTGTAATCCTCTTTGCGCGTGGAATGCAATATCAGCTCTTTTAACTTTTTGAATAATTTTACCTTCACCAACGTAAGCTATTTGAAATTGAGTTATAATATCATCCAGAGATGTAAATTGATAATTACCATAATCATTACCTTGGTAGTATTCTTTATTTGTAGTATCTAATAATCCCATTTATCTATTGTTTTTCTTGTTGAATTTGACCAGCACCAAGTCCAGCCGCGGCTTGTGTTAATTGTGGTTTTTCTATTGCAATACCAGCTAATGCTAATATTCTATACACTAACTCTGTTTCTTCTGAAGCGTGTAATTCAAAATCTACGCCGTTAGTTGAGTTGTAAAGCGGCTTGTCATTTATAACATTATAAGCCCAATTTGGTTTTACAGGAGTTTTAATATAGCTAATAACCACTGTACCATCAACACTAGAATCGTAAGCGTTTGATCCTCCAGCACCACCAATTTGTGGTCTTGGATATATCCTTAAAGATATACCCTCACCTGACTGCATTCTTTTCCAGTAAATTGGTCTTTTTTTAGAGTGCCTAGTTAAAGGGCTACTTGCATACAAAAACTGCTCGCTTCCCATTTGTATCTCCTCTGCAACATATAAACTTCCGCCCGGTTCGTAGCGAAGCCTAAGCGCTATTAACTTGTATATATCTTCGTCGTGGTCTTCAAGCATCACATCACCAAAGCCACCCGTTATACTAGATACGTTTTGATCATATCTTTTAAAATAACTTATTTTATTTTCAACGTTAGTTACTCTATCAGAATAAGTAATATCGTTTCCAGGTACTCTTTGAAACTGATCTAAATCATAAAAATATTGTTCAAATATTTCCCTCTGAGCATGGTCGGCAAATAAGTTAAACTCTTGAGGAGTTATATAACCTCTTTGTTCTTTGTTAGCTAGCGCTAAAACTTTTTGATATACTCTATCTATACTTACTGCCATAATTTCTTTTTAATTTGTAGTTTACGATCGCCCCGTAGAGCGACCGCATCTACAGTTAGATTAATTTAATCTTTTTTCAATATTGGAGTAAATCTCCATTCCTTCATCAGTTTTAAACCAAGCGGCTAAAGCTGAATAAGGGTGTTCATCAAATGGAACGTTCATTAACTTTCTATCATTAGAACCCCATGAAAAAGTTCTTTGATCAGAAGATAATTTTAGTATCCCCATTTCAGTTGCTCTAATACCAAAGTTTCTAAGCACAACATTTTCATCATTTACTAATTCTAAGAACAACTCTGGGTTTCTCTTAGCATATAATAGTAAATCTCTTCTAAGTTCCTTAGAACTCATGTCTGATACTTTAGAACCTACTTCTACACGCATGATTGCTTCAGCCATGTCAATGTCAATATTTTGGGCAGCATTTAATGCCTCTATCTCCATTTCTAGCCAAGCAATCTCACCTATTGCGTTTGCAACTGGTTTTTCTTCATAGAACATTATATCTTTATCTGGATGGTACAGTGATAATAGTTTTTGTAAAACTGTTTTTTCTTTAGGTATAATTAGCATACCATTTCTAAAAACAACGTGCTCTAATCTTTGCTCGCCTTTCATTTCATCAACAAAAACTGTTCTTTGGTTTTGACAATACTTAAGTTCTCTTTCGTAGCCTTTTTCTTCGTCAAACCAATGTATGTTCGCAGACTTAATAGATCTTGATAAAGGTTTTTTATTTCCTTTTAACCTGTATATTCTATCTTTTATTTCCCAACCATCTTGTAGTTTTGGGTTTTTCTTTTCAACTCTTTTTGGCTTTGGAATATCCATAACCGGTGTTTCAACTTCTTCGAAGTCTTTTTCTATTAAAGGTTCTACAACCTTATTTGTTTCTTTTTTCTTTGCCATAATATAATATAATATAAATTAATAAAAATAAAAGGCCGAGGCCGAAGCCCCGGTCTTTAATATAATAAATGCTTATTTCATTAACATGAAATTGTTAGCA
>Ga0181389_1000841_pt1 | contig 12364 bp, 10 predicted proteins | sample 12SPOviralmetaG_FD_130121 | JGI IMG/M metagenome (GOLD analysis project Ga0181389, IMG submission 130121) | Marine viral communities from the oligotrophic San Pedro Time Series (SPOT) site, San Pedro Channel, CA, USA - 12 SPOT_SRF_2010-06-29 | ecosystem: Environmental > Aquatic > Marine > Strait...
ACTTCATCTGGTAGCGACACCCGCACCAATCCAAAAGACTATCCCATCTATAAAAAGCCGACTGACTCTGCGGCATCTTTTAGAGCAGCGTTTGCTAAAGCTAAAAAGGAAGGGAAAAAGACTTTTACTTGGGAAGGGCGTAAGTACACCACAGAAGAGAAGTAGGTAAATATGGCAGACAGTTTGAACACACATGACTTAGATGCAGGGGCTGAACCTGCAGAGCATACTCTAGCAATGCTAGAAAAAGCAGAACAATTAGAAAAAAATAATAACCCCGACCGTCCTGACTGGCTTCCTGAGAAGTTTAGCTCAGTTGAAGATATGGCTCAGGCCTATAATGCTCTTGAGCAAAAGATGGGAAAACCACAGGAACAGGCTCCTCCTAGCGAAGAGCCTCAAGAAGAACTACCAGAAGCCGCTTCCTCTGATGGAGGAGATGTAGCTGAGGTACTAGATAATGTCGGGTTAGACTTTGATGTATTTGAGCAAGAGTACAGCGAGAACGGCGAGTTAAGTCCAGAAGCTTACCAAGCTCTAGACGAAGCAGGCTTCCCTCGTAGCCTCGTTGATAACTACATCGAAGGTCAAGAAGCCCTAGCCTCAACAGCCAAGACTGAAATGTTTGACATTGCAGGTGGCGAGGAAGGCTATGGTAATATGATGGACTGGGCAGCAGATAGCCTGTCTCCGTCAGAAATAGAAGCTTATAACGCTACCGTAGAGAGTGGAGATGTAGGTATCACACGCCTAGCAATACAGGGTTTGGTAGCGAGGTATCGTTCCGAAGTAGGTACAGAGCCTAACTTAGTTGAAGGTAATTCTGGCACAACTTCGGGTGGGCGATTTGAAAGCGCGGCAGAGGTAACTGCTGCCATGCGTGACCCCAGATACCAAAATGACCCTGCCTATCGACAGAGGGTGGCTCAAATGATGGCACGTTCTTCGGTATTCTAACTGTCTCCACGGGATTGGGGGTCTTTGCACCCCCTCTCCTTCTAAGTACATCTACTGGGTGTCCTTAGAAGGGGAAACCCTAACACACAGCCAACATAACAAACGATTACCCCTGACCTGCTGCGGCAGACAATCTTGGCGAAAGGATGTGATGATTGCTGAGTGTACTTTAACTCAACAACATTACTAAGAGGTAAATCGAAATGGCTTCAGCCGCTTCAAACCCAGCTTACAACGTAAGTTTTCAGGGTCAAAATAACCTTTCCGGTGACGTGCGTGACTTGTTTCTCAAGCTGTACGCTGGCGAGGTTCTCACTGCTTTTGAAGAGAAGAAAATCATCTCTGACAAAGTTCGTACTCGTACAATCTCAAAAGGCAAGTCTGCTTCATTCCCAATGACAGGCCGTGCCTCTGCCGAATACCTTACACCAGGAAACGAAATCACTGGTGGGGCTATCCGCGCAGGTGAGCGTATCGTAACTATTGATGACTTGCTCATCTCTAGCCAGTTCATTGCTAACATTGATGAAGCAATCAACCACTACGATGTCCGTTCAATCTACTCTAAGGAAGCTGGTATCGCTCTGGCTAATGAAGCTGACCGGAACGTAGCTCGTATGCTCGTTAAGGCCGCTTTGTCTACCAACGCTACTCGTGCCGCTGGCCTAGTCCAAGACTACAAAGCGTTCTCAGAGGAAGACTTCACCGATAACGTAACTATTGGTACTACCAATGCCCATGACCTTGATGCCTCGCATCTTGCTCAGGCAATCTTCAACGCTCGTAAAGAGATGGAGAAGAAGAACGTACCAATGGATGGCGCATGTGTCCTCCTTCCACCTGACCAGTACTACGCATTGTTAGATGTTACTGATGGCAACAAGCTTGTGTACATGAACCGCGACTTCGGTGGCAATGGTTCTATCGCAGCTGCTAATGTTCCAAACATTGCTGGTATGCCTGTGTTCATGTCAAACCATGCTGACGTTACTAACCTGTATCAGAACTTCACTACAGGTGATGCTGCTGAAGGTAAGACTGGTGATAACGCTCCGCTTGCAAACACTGCAGGTTCTGGACGTGCAACAGCCTACGACCTGCCTACTGCTGCCGTAGATGGCGCAGACATGGTAGCAGTTGCTGCAAAAATCCGTGGTTTCGTCTTCACTCCAGACGCTGTGGCTACTGTTAAGCTACTCGACTTGGGCATGGAGTCTGAGTACCAGATTAACCGTCAAGGCACTTTGATGGTTGCTAAGTACGCGATGGGACATAACGTCCTTCGCCCTGCTTCTGCAATCGCACTCTTAGAGGCCTAGATTACATAGGGGGAGAGGTTTACAGAGCCTCTCTCCTTTATTTTTAGGGTAGTGTTATGAGCAACAAGTTAAAAATTAAAACCAAATCTCGTGTAAATGAGGCAGGTAACTACACCAAACCTACGATGCGAAAGCGCATGTTTAACAGCATTAAAGCTGGTAGCAAAGGCGGGAACCCCGGTCAGTGGTCAGCAAGAAAGGCTCAGTTACTTGCGTCACGCTATAAAAAGTCTGGTGGGGGTTACACAACGTGAAAAAACCCCAACAAAGTTTGAAAAAGTGGTCACAACAAAAGTGGCGTACTAAGTCTGGCAAGCCGTCAGCTAAAACTGGGGAGCGTTACTTACCCGAAGCTGCCATCAAATCACTGTCAGCATCAGAGTATGCCGCAACTACCAAAGCCAAACGAGAAGGCTCTCGTAAGGGCAAACAATTTGTTAGACAACCACTCAAGATTGCAAAGAAAACCGCAAAGTATAGGACGTAATTATGCCGAATGTAGCAGGTAAGAAATATGCCTACACCAAACAAGGCATGGCTCAAGCTAAGAAGGCTGCCAAAAAATCAGGTATGCCAATGAAAGCAACAGCTAAAACAAATATTTATAAGAAGAAGTAACATGGCTATCAAACGTGGTGGTCATAACTTCTCAGGGTTGAGAGTGCCTATTAGAACTCCCAACCACGGCTCAAAATCACATGCTGTTCTTATTGGCACTGCCAAAGACCCCAAGCTTATTAGGTATGGTGAACAAGGTGCGAAGACAAACCAATCAGCCAAACAACGTAAAGCGTTCAAGGATAGGCATCGGAAGAACATAGCCAAAGGCGAGACAAGCGCGGCCTACTGGGCAAATAAAACTAAATGGAAAGCATAGGAGGTTAGCATGGCGCAGACAACCAAGCTAGAAGCAGTTAACACAATGCTGTCTGCTATCGGAGAAGCTCCTGTTACTGCACTAAACTTAGGTCTAGTCGAAGCTGACATTGCTGAAACCATCCTAGAGTCCGTAAGTAAAGAGGTGCAATCGCAAGGCTACTCTTTCAACAGACAGCTATCCGTAGCATACAACCCTGATACCAATGGTAACATCGTATTACCCGCTGATATTCTAAGAGCAGATAGTACTCAGAAAACAGGCAACCTAGACCTAGTACAGCGCGGTCTTAAAATGTTTGATAGGGTTAATAATACCTACACTATCTCTGGCACAGTCTATCTAGATACTGTGACACAGTTAGATTTCCTAGACCTCCCCGAAGTAGTCAAACGCTACGTTACAATACGAGCAGGACGTATTTTCCTTGACCGTGTTGTAGGCTCAGCAACGCTTCACGGTTTCTCAGAAAAAGATGAGGCACGAGCCTTGTCAGAAATAAGAGACATGGAAGGGGAAGGACAGGACTTCAACATCTTCAACAGCTTTGACACATACAGCATCATCAATAGGGTGGCTGGGAGGACTGTCACATGACACTAATCAGTACGTCCATCCCAAACCTTATTAATGGTGTATCTCAACAGCCCCCATCCGTAAGGCTGGTTACACAGGCAGAGAAACAAGAGAATGGACTGTCTAGTGTTGTAGATGGCTTAACCAAAAGACCCCCAACAGAACATAAAAACTTCTTTATTACTGGCTTGAGCAGTCAACAGCAGACTGACTTTGCTAACGCTTTCATCCACCCTATCAGGAACTCTGACAACACCTTACATTTCTTGGTTATTCAGAAGGACGGTACGGTAACAATTTGTGACAGCGCAGGTACGGTCAAGTCGCTTACAAACAACGGCTCTTCATATTTATCTGGACTGACTAACCCATCGACAGAACTGACAGCCACGACTGTTGCTGACTTTACATTCCTTGTAAACAAAACAAAGACAGTAGCTCAGTCCAGCAATGCTTCACCCACGAGAAACCCCGAAGCTCTTGTCCATGTAGCTAAGTCGGATTACAGCGTAACTTACACTCTTAGCATTACTAAGGGGGGGCAAACGTATACACGCGAAATCAGTACAATGGCTTCTGTTCAAGATAGTACTGCAGACTCCGCTGACGCTGAAAAGTCAATTCAGACTGACCGTATTGCATCTAACCTTAGATACAACACAACTACAGAAACAGCTTACTACGGGACTACTTCCGGTGCTTCCATACCAGGCATAAACTTTGCTTTGTATGGCAACGTCATTCATATCTATGGCAGCTCATCTAATGATGACTTCACTCTAGAAGCTACGGACAGTAGAGGCGGTGAGCATCTCAGAGTCTTCAAAGGCGAAACTCCTGACTTTAAGAAACTTCCTACACAATCCCCAGAAAACTTTGTGATAAAAGTATCGGGCGATAACACCAAAGGGCAGGACGATTTCTATGTAAAGTTTAATACCAATGTAACTAATGGTAGGCCTGTATGGAAAGAAACTATCAAGTCAGGTATTCGTACTACGATTGACCCTTCAACTATGCCCCATACTCTGACCTATGACGGTTCTGCCTATACGTTAGGTACACAGGCGTATGACGACAGGCTTGTAGGGGATGATATTACAAACTCGTTCCCTTCCTTTATTGGCGAGAAAATTAACGATGTATTCTTCCATAGGAACAGGCTTGGCTTCCTTGCTGACGAGAATGTAATCTTCAGCGAAGCTGGGGAATACTTTAACTTCTTCAGTAAAACAGTAGTTACCCTTGTTGACAGTGCGCCTATTGACGTTGCCGTGTCTAACAATCAGGTATCTATCCTACGTCATGCTGTGCCGTTCAACGAGAGTCTCCTGTTATTCTCAGACTTCTCTCAGTTCCGCTTATCTGCAGAACAACTACTTACCCCTGAGACAGTCTCTATTGATGTGACTACACGCTTTGAGGCCAGCCTTGTGGCTAAGCCAAAGGGCGCAGGTAAGTATGTTTACTTCCCTACTAAGAAGGGAGCGTTTTCTGGTTTGCGAGAGTACTTCGTGGACATATCTACAGAAACAAATGATGCGTCTGAGATTACGGCACACATTCCTAGCTACATTGCTGGCACAGTAAAGAGTATGGCAGCTTCCTCTAACGAGGACATGGTATGCTTAATCACAGACGATGACGCTACTGTGGTTTACCCTTACAAGTTTTTCTACAAAGGAAACGACAAGCTACAGTCAGCTTGGTCACAATGGAAATTCTCTGGAAGTGTACGCTTCATGGAGTTTGACCAATCAGACTTGTTCTTTGTGACACAGTACGGCGACAAGGTTGCCCTTGAGCGTATGAACTTCTCGCGTGACGATGCACTGTCTGACACCTCTTTCCCTGTCTTACTAGATAGGCGAGTAAAGCTGACAGGCAACGACACCCTGCCCTACACTGATGCTACTGCAATATATGTTACCACTGCAGGAGCGATTGTATCTGCATCCGCTGCAGCTACCTTCCAAGCAGGAGGGGGTACGGTATACGCAGGTGTACCTTACACGCTGATTTACCGCTTCTCTCAACAAGTGTTCCGTAACCAGAAACAGCCTATTACCACAGGCAGGCTCCAGTTAAAGAATATGGCGGTAGTATACGCTAACACAGGCTTCTTCAACGTAGTCACAGTCCCACACAAGAACCTCCCAGTAGCCTCGCGTACAACGTACACACGGGCATTTACAGGCAGGGTGGTTGGTGGAGGAACTAACATCCTTGGCACAGTTCCGCTTGATACAGGAACCTATCGCTTCGGGTTACAGGCTAACGCACAGAATGCACAGATAGAACTTCAGAGTGCTAGTCACCTCCCCTGCTCTTTCCAAAGCGCAGAGGTAGAGGCTGAGTTCGTACTGAGGTCACAGAGGATGTAAATGGAAGGCCATTATAGACCGTACAAGGATGAAGATATCATTACAGTCGCTTCAAGCATGTGTGAGGCTGATGTATTGGAAGTCAAGCTGTCTGATGGCCTTTCCCCTCTAGACGCTCTCAGAAGGGCTGTAGAAGACTCTGCAGAGGTTAACACCATAGTTGGTTCAGACGGTGAGTTGCTGGGTATGTTTGGTCTTAGCTACGAGGATGACCTTGTTGGTAGCCCTTGGATGCTGTCTACAGGCAACCTGTCTAATTACTACATCAAGTTCCTACGCCAGAGCAGGCAGTGGGTTGAGGACGCTAACAAACGCAGGAGCGTGTTAGTCAACTACGTCCATGCTGAGAATGATAATGCCATTAAGTGGCTTCGTTTTCTAGGCTTCAGCTTCATTCGTAAAGTCGATTATGGAGTAAGCAATGCTCCCTTTTACGAATTTGTGAGGATTAAATAATGTGTGTTCCACCACAGGTAGCTATGGCTATAGGCCAAGCTGGTATGAAAGTCATCGAACACGAGAACGATGTTGCTGATTATAACAATACCGTCAACACCAATTATGGTAACAGAATTAATGCGGTTCGTGCCAGAGACTTGTCTATCAGTCGAGTCAGACTAAAGAACGAACAAGAGCAGGGTGTGATTACCGACAAGAAATTTGCCAATGCTATTGCAGCCCTGAAAAACACAGAAACATTTAAGACGGCTGCAGGTGAGGACAACATCGTAGGGCGGTCTATTGACCAAGCCTTAAACATGCGTATTGCAGACAGTCTTCGTAATGCTACCAAGCTGTCCACACAATCCAACATGATTGACGAGCAAGCCAAGATGGATGCTTTGGAAATCCAAGCACGTCTTGAGGGACGCTTGGCACAAATAGTTGACCCGAACCCTCCTAGCGTAGAGGAAGCAATCATTGGTGCCGCTGCCGCTGGCGCATCGGGGTACAACTCCACATCCGCACAAACTTGGAGCGACTTTTTTAGTTAGGAAAAATTATGGCATCAAAAAGAAGTCAGGTACGAAGTAACCTGCCAGTAATCGAAACTAACCAACCTGTCGCTAGAGTTATTGACACATTCGCCCCAGCCGCTGCCCCCGCCAAAACCCCTAACAGAACAGCTAATATTCTAGAAACCTTGATTAACTTTGGTCAGTCACAGAATGATAGGATTTTAGCAAAGCGCAAGGCAGAGCAAGAAGCACTAGAGAAGCAAGAGACTGATGCTCTTAACTTAGCATTTCTAGAAAACCCTGACCAGTTTGCTCAGGATTTACGCTTGGGTAAATTTAAGAACCTTACTTCCCCTGCCCAGCTTCTAGCTGGTGAGCATATGGGTGTACGGTTAGCTAGGAAGTATAACGTATTTCTTAGGGAAGAGTACGCAAAAGCAGGGCTTGCTGAAAGTGATGACGCTTCCGCTTTCTTTGAATTTGAAAATGGAATGCGTACTCAATTCATTCAAGACAATGGTGATGCCTTTACTAAAGAAGGGGTGTCGGCAGGATTTTCCAAAAGCTTTCGACAGTATATCCAGAGTTTGGACTCCACGCATACCTCGACAGCTAACACTAATCTAAAAGCAAACCAAGAGACAGCGTTCAAGGATGTAATCTTTACAAACATTGATGGCTTTTTAGCAGGAAGGGTGTCAAACGAAGACTTTGGCAACAACATCCGAATAGGACAATCTGATGCTAAGCTTGGGTACAACTTTGATAACAACACGGCTAACACCTTAACTGTTGATGCGTTAATTTCTTACGCTAAAGAAACCCCCGACATTAGCTTTGCACAAGCTAGGGGCATCCTTAATCTTGCTAATTTTATTCAGACAAGTCCGGGCAGTACTCTAAGTGGTACTAAGGAAGCCAGCTTCAAGATAGGGCAAGCCAATGCTGCTATTGATGATGAGGAAGAACGCGAAAACGATAAGAAAACCAAAGCTTATAAAACACAGAAGCTTATGGTCACTGATAACATCACTTCAAAAATAATGAGTGCGCTCCAGACAGACCCTAGCCAAACTCTTGAGTCAATTTTGTCTCCTACTGAGATGGCAAAAGCCAATGAATATTATCCTACATATCTCAAGGATTTTGCTCAGTACCAGAGCTTCTTCCAAAAAGAAAATACTGAGGTACTGGAAGGTAACGAATTAATTAACATGCGCCAAGAGCTAAGCACCACTACTAGCCGCGCTAAAGCTATGGAGATGCTTAACACGTTTGTGTCCTCTGATAGATTGAAGGGAGATGCTACTGCCTTTGGAACTTTGTTTGCACAGGTTCAGCAAATTCCTCTGGATGAAAAAGCAAAAACTCCGAAGCCTTTCTCTACAGACCCTTATTTCAGATTACGCTACAGCCAGCTAGGTGGAGTTGTAACTGAAGCAGGTGGATTTGTGTCTACTGGAAACAAGGACGAACCAACAAATAAAAGGCTCGTGGAGTTTTCCAATCAATTTATCGACTTATACCTATCTGCTGAATACGCAGGTATGACCGCTGTTGAGAAGAACGCCGCAGTCCTCAAGATGTTTGAAGACGTTAGTAAGTTAGAATTCTAAAGGAGTCGTTTATGGCTGAGCCAGATATTGCCACATCTGCGGATGAAGAGCAAAACGATGGATATATTAAAGACACTTTTGAAGGTATTGGCACTGGCGCAGTAAAAGCTTTTAACCAAATAACTGCTAAAGCAGATGCTGTTAGTGGTGGACTTTTAGATGATGCAGCTACTTGGTTAAATGAGAATGTAGTTGATTTAGGTAGCATAGGTGTCAATGAAGATGGCGAAGTAGTTTACGGACGCATAGCTGAAGCTCTGCGACAAGCTAAAGACCAAGGCCTTGAAGGCGTGGATTTAGATAATTACGTCAAGGAAAATGCTGACCTTTACAACCTGACTGACGGTCTGCAGACTATCCCTGGTAACATATCATCAGGCCTTACACAGTTTGCTGTCGGATGGTTACCAGTCAATCGTGTCTTGCGTGGAGTTAATCCCACAAGCAAGGTAGGAAAAGTTTCAAAGCTTATGGGTGAAGGCGCAGGCGCAGAGATGCTTGCCTTTGATAAGCACGAAGAACGCTTGTCGAACCTTATTCAAGAATATCCTACATTAGAAAACCCCATCACAGAGTTTCTAGCCGCTGACCCAGAAGATGGAACTGCAGAGGCATTACTCAAACAGGCTGTAGAGGGAGTACTCACCGAAGCTGCCTTCTTGCCGTTGATAGCAGGATTAAGAGCTATCAGGGCTAATCGGAGGAACTTTGACGAAACTGACGAGCTTGTCGCTGAGGCTGTTGCAGAAGCTGAGACATTAGTCCCACAGCTAGGTAATGATGTTGATGAAGCTATGGCAGCTTGGGAACAAGCAAACCAAGCCATCGTAAAATCACACGATGAAGCTGCTACAATGCCTAGCCCTGCCAACCAAAAGAAACGTGCAGAAGGCCGTAGCGAAGCTGTGGCTTCTATGACTGACGACCAAGTTTCTGACCTGCAGTCTAGAGGCGGTGCTATCACACAGACTAATGAAGAGATGATTGCATCAGCTAAAATCTCTATTGGTCAGCACTTAGCCAAGTATGGTGATAACACAGAGCAAGGCATCCAAGATTGGGTCACACGCTTTGGTGGCGATGTAGTAAGGGCGAGAAAGACTTTAGCCCGTGCTGTGGTTCTTGCAGATGTTGCAGATGTTAACTTTGGAAACGTACTTAGTAAGTATGAGTCAGGCGATGCGTCTTATGCAGAGCTAACTAATGCGTTCAAGCAGGTAGTGTCCTCAGTAAACGTAGCCCGTGGCGGCTTCTCTGAAGCTGGACGGATGCTGGAGTTTTCTAAAGTCGTAGATGGATGGAATATCAACACCCTTGATACCGCCATCAAAGCAGGAACAGCTTTACGCAGCAATCTCAAAGGCCGTAAGAAATTCTTTGCTCAAATGGCTAAGTATGGAATCCAGCTACAGAACGCTGGGTCTGCTGGCATTGGCATGATTAACGAGTTGTTCATCAACTCTATCCTGTCAGGAGCCAAAACCCACATTGTCAACATAGGCTCCAACACATACACCATGCTCACCATGCCTCTTGAGAAGGCTGTGGGTGCTGCCATCACAGGCAACAAAGATGACATGATGAAAGCCCTACGCATGTATCAGGGCTTTGCCTATGGAAGCTGGGCTTCTGCTAAGGGAGCCTTCGGCGCACTAAAGAGTGGACAAACTAAGCTAGATGCCGACTACTCCATCATGGAAGACGGCAAGATGGTGAAGGAAGGGTACATTCCCGTTTGGGCTGGTGGTGGTATTATCCGCGCACCTACACGCCTCCTTGCTGCTGAAGACGAGTTCTTTAAGCAGGTCAACTTCCGCGCTTTTGTATACGCAGAGGCAATGGAAGCTGGGCGTAACCTTATCAAACGGGGAGACATTAATCCTCTTACTGATAAGCCTTACACCAAAGCTGACCTTGCTAAATATGTAGATGACGAAGTTGAAAAGGCCGTCAATGTTCAAATCGAACAGGCAATGACCAGAACAAATAGCGATGAAGCTATTGCTGCTACGGCTGACGAGGCAATACAGTACGCCAGAACATCTACCTTTACTCAAGGGCTAGACGGACAAGTGTCTAGAGGGATTAGTAAAGCTGTAACAGACTTTCCTATCCTCCGACAGATTAACCCTTTTGTCAGAACCCCCCTCAACCTTCTGTCGTACACTCTGCAACGAAGTCCTTTAGCACCCCTGTCAGGCAGGTGGCGTAGGGATTTAATGTCTGGAGGCACAAGAAGTGGCGAAGCAGTAACTAGATTGGCTGTAGGCTCCGGGCTTGCTACTTATTTCTATAACCTTGCTGTCGATGACATCATCACAGGTTCTGGAGAAACCCTGACTACAGACCAAATCAAGGGTATGCAGGACATGTTCGGGTATGACAAGAACTCTGTCATTTCCAAAGACGGCTACGCTAACATCCAGCGTTTATCCCCTGCCCTAGACCTTATGACTATCATGGCTTCTATCCATGAGCTTAATAAGTATGGTGCAGTCGAAGAAGCTGATGAATTAGCTATGGGCATCACGATGGTCATTACAGAAATGATGCGTGATAAGTCATTCATGCAGGGTATTGACGATTTCTTCAATGCTATTGATGACCCTGAGCGTTACGGTACATCCTACCTTGGCAACCGTGCAGCAGCGTTAGTTCCCTACTCTGGGCTTCTGAAGTCAATCAACCAAGAACTTATTGACCCTAAGAACAGGAAACTTTGGACAGTCCTAGAAGGCTTCAAAAAGAATGTGCCAGGATTATCTGACGACCTTGACCCTATTTATAACATCCTTGGGGAAGAGAAGTTTATACCTGATTTCTACGGTACAGACTTAGCCTCCCCTGTTGGGTGGTCTGAGCTTAAAGGCGAAAGCCCTCTCGCAGTAGAATGGAAACGTGCTGCTGATGCAGGCTTACCTTACAATATTGGTATGCCAAGCACTAACAAAGGCGGTATTGACCTAACTGACAGAGCTTTCAGTGTTGGTCTTGATAACTCACCTCTTAACAAAAATCGTCCTCGTGCCACGGCATGGGGGGAATGGATGGCACGGTCAGGAACTATCAAAGCTGTTGCTCGTATTGATGGAGTAACAGTTAGTAAAGAGCCTGTCACGTTGAGGGAAGCACTTAACAAGTTAGTAGCCCACCCTAGTTTCCAGACTGACGCTACAGCTAATATCCGTATTGGCGACAGGGTTTACACAGGGACTAAAGAGCAACTTATCCAGAAAACCATATCGTCCTATAGGCGTATTGCGTGGGACACAATGGTAGGCCAAGACCCCTTCGATGGGGGTGGTGGAGTGTTTGGTACTGATGGTGTTTTGTACGAAGTAAAAGGCAAACCACCAAAGGAATATAAGAATTATCCAATCTACCAAAGACTAGCCATAGCCTACTGGACGAACAATCAGGCACAAAACAACTTTGTTAACTCGCAGGAAGGACGAGCCTTCATGCAGGATAACACACCACAACTTAATAGCGTACTCACAGGAGGCACTAACTAATGGCTAATTCCGTAGTCACCTTCGCAAGTATTGGTTCGCCTCAATCAAGCTTTTCATTTTCATTTAGCTACTTAGCTGCAACTGATATTGATGCGTTTGTTGATGGTACATCTGTGTTTGCAAACAATGCCTCCACAGGTACAGCAGTTGGAGGAAACACC
>Ga0181389_1000842_pt1 | contig 12360 bp, 31 predicted proteins | sample 12SPOviralmetaG_FD_130121 | JGI IMG/M metagenome (GOLD analysis project Ga0181389, IMG submission 130121) | Marine viral communities from the oligotrophic San Pedro Time Series (SPOT) site, San Pedro Channel, CA, USA - 12 SPOT_SRF_2010-06-29 | ecosystem: Environmental > Aquatic > Marine > Strait...
TGAGGCAACACAAATATCATACTCATTATGTGTACAATTAATCCGAGCTTTTAATCCGAGATTCTAATCCGATTTTCCTAAGACTTCTTTCAGCTTTACTAGGTACTGCTCTCTTTTTTCTATAACTTCATCATACGTAGATATTTCTGTTTCACAGGCACAGGTAGGGCAATGTAAATTTAAAGGTTGTAAAACTTCTTGATAAACGTCTACAACTTGATGACCTTTTGCATTTTGAATTAAGTTAAGTCCTTCTTCTTGCAATCCGTCTTGTGAAGCAATAACACTTGTAATTAATCTTCCATCATTAGTTGTATGAAATCCAGCTTCATTATCAGCTATAGACTCTTCTTTAAAAACAGAAGTCATACCTTCTAAAAAATATACAGCTAACTCATATGGATTAGCAAAGGCATCCTCTTTATCTTGAAAGATTATTCTTGCTGACTCAATTAAGTCAAAACTAGATTCTTTTTCCCAAAACAAAATGTCTACACCAAAACCTTCTAAAAGATCTTTAGTATCTTCTATCAGTTCATCGAACATAGTAGTCTTTGGGATTTGTCATCATATAGATGTCATAGAGATGTTGAGATACTTTTTCATAAAGTACATACCCTACGGAAGTATCTCCTTTCTTTATTTTTCTTATAGTTTCTCTATCTACACCAGAAAATTCTGCTAAATCACTATCTCTTACATCAAACTCAAACATTAGATCTTTTAATGCTTGATAGCTAAACAGTTTTATATGAGATACTTGCTCCTCTGATACTTCTTGTATCAAGTTATAAATTACACTCATAGCGTCTACACTTGCATCTGTATTTTTAAAATACATAAGTCTCATTAAGTCAAAAAAACCAATGTTAGTTTTTTCTGATAAGTAACTTACAGAAATATTACTTTTTTTCATCTCTGCTTTTAATGTAAGTGGCGTAATTAATCTTATGTAAGGATACTTAATAATCTTTCCATTGATGTCACTACCCGGACGTAATCTATAATATTCGTAATCAGTTATAAATACGTAGTTCCCTTTTTGTGTTGTGACTCTGTTAAGTTTACCTGTCAAGTCCCACTCGTTTTTTACTTCATTTTTAGTTCTTCTTTTATCCACTCTATAAACTCCTCCGGATCATTAGTTTGAAGTATGTCTGTAACCATTGTTTCCCATTCGTAAAAATAGTCGGGATCAACTTTAAATCTGTATCTACCAACTCTTATTTGTACTGAATCTTCTTCATCGGATACTTCTCTTATAGGTTCAACCTCGAATCGTTCTCTTTCCGAGTCTGTAATTAAGTCTTCTACGTCATCTAAGTCCCAACCTACTCCTTCTAAATCTCCACCTTCTTGTAATATTCCTTGTAGTGACATTACTAATTCATCAGTATGCCAACCACCTAATTCTGTAAGTCTGTTGTCTGCCAACAGATAGGCTTGAGCCTCAACATCAGAATCGAAATTTATACCCCTTAACACCGGTACTAACCACTCTCCATCTTCCTCCCGAACACGGATTCTTTCCGGTGGCGCATCACCACTTTTTTTAAACATAGCTAACGTTTCTAACCTTCCGTGACCCGCTAACAATTTTCCAGTTTTTTCATTCATCATAATAGGTGAAGTAAAACCGAATCGTTTCATACTTTGGTATATTTGTCCAATATCGTGATCTTTGGGGTTTATATCTGCCCCAATAACTTCTGATAAAGCTACATAATCAACTCTGATGTCATTGCTCATTTAATATCTCCTAGAACGGTGCTTCTAGTGGTTTACCTGTTGCCGCGTCAGTTTGCACTTCGGACATTGGTCTACTCTCCGGCATACCTTTGGATATTCCCGGAACTGATGCACCATCTTTGTATATCTTGTTTACTATTGCAGTTGCAGATTTAGTACTAATACCGACTTCATCAGCAACAATCTTTGCAGATTGTCCCTCAGTGCCATCTCTCTTAGTATATTTCTCTACACCCATTTTGCCATTAACAATAACCCTTACGCTCTTGTTCCCAGCTATAGATGAGAATAGATTCTCTGCTGTTTCTCCAAAGCAAACAACATCAAACCAAGATGTGATAGGTTCTTTGGTATCTTTATCTTGACCTGTATAGACTGCAAGTCCAAAGTTAAGATATTGCATACCACCTGCACTTGTTTTTAAGTCAGGATTTACTGCGTTACCAATTAAAGTAACATTATTTACTGCCATTATTTCTCCTCTCGGCAATTGTCATACGTTATTCCTTTTCAGTAAGCTTGACACCCGCTAGGGAGCCTCTCTTACCCTCAAGGAACCATTCTTTTGCTTTTTCCCACGGTTTCTCGAAATCTTTAGGATTCTGATATGTTTCTAACGTACCATTCTCCAATTTCTTTCGATTTGTTTCGTATACCGCGTGCCAAAAACTTTCGTAACCCATACCATCTAAATATTTATTTAGACCATCTCGGTTACTCATTTTAGCTTCACCACCGTATGGGAGTTCGCCTTTAATATCCTCACGTTCGCGTCTTTCATACTCGCCTGCGTGTGCTTGTGCAACAATTGTACATTGTCGTTTCCACTCGCTTGGAGTAGGTGCGAACTTTAGTCCTGCGTCAAACAGGTCATTAAGTGCTTCCCATACTGTATCTGGTGAGAAATGTTTATAATCATCCCAATATCTTTTAACATTGGCATTGTTTGTGTACAAGTTATTATTCCAACGTGCATTTATCCATTGCACCATTGTTACAAACTCTTGTTTACTTAATAATTCCTTCGCCATAATATATGTCCTCTACGTATTCTCTTAGGTTTTTCTCTGCTATAGTCTTTGCTTGTTCTATAGCATAATCCATATTAGCAAGTTCACTCGCTAATTTCAACACATCATTTGGATTGTTTAGACTTTCTTTGTATCTTGGTAAGAAAGAATACTTTCTGTCGATGTCGGATTCACCAATCTTTTCTAAAGATAGGTGCATTATTTTTTCTTTTAACTCCTTGTACTTTTCGTTAAACTCATCAGACATAGTTGGGTTTTCAACTTCCAACTCAAGTCTAGCTATTTCAGACTCTCTGTCTAAGCTAACATATACACCATTGTTAAGTGCTATGTTGTACTTTGGACTTTCTGACTTGATAGCTTTAGCTTCAGCGTCTAATGCTTTTTCTCTAGTGTCGAAATGTTCAACAGTTATATTTGTAATTTGATCAAACCAATCTTTATCTCTTTTGTGTTGTGATATCCTTGCGAATACATTTAAAGAGATTCCTACATAAAGTAGTTCATCATCTAACCAAAATCTATAAAGAGCAGTCTTACCCATTTGCCCAATCATCTAAAGATGCGCCTTCTCTAGCTTTCTTATTAAGCTTTCCTAATTCATCATTAGAAAGCTTTACTGGTTGCTTTGCTAAGTCTCCCCAGTTATTAACTAATGCTTGTGGAGTAGGTGTTGAGCCATACTTCATCACATAGTGTTTATACCTTATCGGTATATCTTCGGGGTCTGCATTTATGTCTGAAAGCTGTCCAACTGCTTGATTGTACCTACCTCTTTCATTTTGTGGCATATCATCCCAACCACCTCTGATAGTTCTAGTAAGAGAAGAAAACAATCTTTGAGATAAAGTCGCAACAGGGTCTGTATTAACTGTAGATACGCTTTCTACTATTTCAGCTTTACCATCCCAAACTTCTGCATCCATATCAATTTGTTTAGCATTATAAAATTCATCATTAGATTTTTGCTTTGACCTAAACTTTCTTTGTCGTTCTTTAGCTTGCTCTTTACGAATTGAATACTTACCGGATAGTTCGTTCCAGTCGTGTATCTCAACATCTCCGTTATCTAAAACATCTATCCAAGCATACTTAACAAGAGTGTTGTAAAAAGTTAAAGAATCTTTTTCCCATTCTGCACCTTTTGCAAGCAACTTTGCAATTGCTAACTCTTTCTCTTCGTCTTTAATATTTCCGTAAGGTGTTACTAAACCTTTTTCTTTGTATTCTATAACCCACCACCACATTAAGTGAAGATGCCCGATAAACTCAATCTTTGATATTCCTAAGTCTTCTGCTGCAGCTTCAACCTTCTGATGATTGCGTAGTTTAGAATCGCTCTGTAACCAAGCCATTGTTCTACTCCTCCTCTTCGATTGTCTCCACTATATCTACTTGTACGAAACCGTTATTATTTTCAACTATTTCTTTTGCTAACTCTGGATCGTTTACTGCTTGAATCAGACCAGCTACTTGCATAGCTGTATTTTCGTCTTCTGCGTCAAATAAATAATCTTCTGTCACCTGTACTGTGTACATATAGCGTTTTGGTTTTTTCATATTTAGTCCTCTACTGGTACTTTAAGTACCTTACCATCTTTGTCTATGAACTTCAAGTCAATCATTGCCTCAGCCATTCTGCCGTAATGTCCTTGAAGGGACCAAGCTTTACCTGATTTTACTAGTTCTGAAAAAAGTAAAATCTCTTGTGTAAGATTAAGGTCATTGTTTTCATAATCAATAATAAGATCTTGTAAATCCATTATTCCTCCTCATTGTTTTGTTTCTCATAGGCTTCCCAATTTTCTAGTACACCATATACTACTTTTTTTAAATCTGAAAGCCTACAAAGAACTATTCCGTCACCAGTTCCGTGTGGCATTGCTACCATCGCAAATGGTTTATTTATCATACCATCTTTCTGTCTTCCTGCATATTCAGATGATTGTTTTTCTGCTTTATAAAATCTTGTAGCAATAGGCTCTACTTGATTTCCACTCTTAACCTCAAAGCGTACTTCGCTGTTCCAGTGTTCCTCATCAGAAGACTTGCCTCCGTATTTTCTTTCAGGCACTCCTAATAACTCTTTAGCTCTCATTTGTTTTGAACGACCATTACTTCTGTTAAAGGTGTTCATCTTTCGTCTTTCTTCTTTCGATAAATATTTATCCATTAGTTAATCTGACTCAAGAGCCACTCAAAGAACTCCGGTGTCATTGCAACAACCTCCGGTTCTCCATCAGCAGATCTCTTGTTGTTATCTCCTTTCCTCTTTAATTTTTTCCAATAGACAACTGTTTCAAATTGTCCAGACTTTTGTATAGCTTTATTCAAGGTTTGATGTAAGTTCAAGTTAGTTCTGTTTTTACATTCACAAACCATATCGAATTTATTTTTTTCTACAAGCAGATCTCCCTTGTCATTCATACCACCCTCTGCTAATCTTTGTGCTTTCGTATAAGGCATTTCGTTTAACCTGTTAACACAAAAAGTTTCGTAAGCGGTTCCTTGTTGTTTTGGTTTATTGACCATCTGTATCCTTTACTAATTCTTTATAAATTTCCCAACCTTCTGATCGAGCTCCAGTTGGCTTACCTAATTCTCCCCACATCCTTGATAGAGTTTCCCACTTTTTTGGATTCTTATAAAATTCTAAAACTTCTAAACCGTCTTGTAACCTTCCAGCTTCATATAAGCTAAGTGCAAAGGTATGTAAATCTTCGTAGTCGTTAGACAGTGCTTGCATACGTCCCATAAAATTAACATTCTCTAAAGCACCGGTCACTAAGGTAATGTAAGTGAGTAACTCATCAGCAAATAATTTACCAACAACTTGAGATATATTTTTTGATGGTAGAAAAGCTGGGCTAGTTAAAACAGATTTACTAAAAATTTCTAAGAAGCAAGCTTCTTCACACTCTACTTCTATTCCTGCTTCGCAATAGATGCACTTAGAATTAAGATTTCGTACATCATTCTTCATCCACATCTCCTAGCAGGGTATCAACGTTAGTCTTATCAGACCCCATCCAATCATCATACATATCTATTGTGCTTAACGCACTGTTAAGTTGTTTAAATACTTTTTGTAAGTCTTGATTTAAACCTATCATATTTACTATCGAACCACTTAAAACTTCTTTAGCTCTTTCAATAGTTTCTTCTACGTGTTCATCTACATCTTCTGACATTTTGGGACTTCTGACTTGATCTTGTGTATATCTTGTTACAAAAACCCAATTTACTTTATAAGGTGTATCCATAATGACATTATAGTGCAACACCTAAAGTTTTAACGTAAACCAACAAATGTTTTCCGGCAAGTATCCAACACTCTTATTTCTTCTACCTTTATCCCCAAATTCTGTTGTATTAGGCATAGACTTAGAACTTTCCCATTGTATTTCGTACTCTAACCAAGCTAGGTCATACATATTCCAAACATATATATTGCCACGATATTCCGTTACGTATACAAACATTCGAGCAGAATCTTTTGCAGCTTTCATATTTTCTTCATACTTATATTGTTCTATAAGCCAATCATCATATTTATAATCTCTTGATTTTATTTCTACAATGAACTGATTATTTTCTGCATCATAGTGTTCATAGGGATTGTTTATCTCAGTAGTCTGTAAAGGACTGAGTCCAAATCTACCCGATTTGTTTAGGAGACCTATTATTTCGTCTGTGCTCACTTCTTCCCCAACTTTTATTAAAAAATCTGTACCAAAATTCATTCCAATTTCTTGGAGAATCTTTTTCGTTTATATCGTAACGTGTCCACCTATCGTGTGTTTCGTATTTTTCTTTCATTACTTCTATTGTTGCTTTTATTGATCTTTCACAAAATAAAGTTATAAAGAAAATAGAAAGATAACTTCCCCAAGTATGAGAGTCCCAAGCATTATGGAAGAAATTATTTTTTGAATAAATACTATGTGATGTACTTCTGTACCCGGACAATACTTTTCCGTTGCCTAAAAAATTAGAAAACTTGTGTGCGTGTTTGTGACATAAAAATATTGTTCTTTGCTCTTCTTCTTCATCTAAAAAGATATCTACAAAGTCTCCATAGCCACCATCCATATGAAGCCAAAGTGCTCCATTGTTGTTAACAACAGGTTCTTTACATTTTTTATAACTACAAGTATTCATTAGAAAGGTGGATTCCAATTATCAGTAACCCACTTCTTTGCTTGTCTATGAGCCATAATATCTTCTATCTCCCACTTTATTTTCTCCCACCAAGCTAAGTTGTCAAAGTCCCAAAAGACACCACATACTCTACAAACTGTAAATGTATACGTATCATCAGCATCAGCTTCTATCCACTTATGGAATCCTTTACGACATTTTTTATTAGCCATTTGGGAATATTTCTCCCTTTTTAACTCTTAAAGCCATCAACGAAGTCTCTACTGCTCTTTTTTGTGCTTCCCATTGTTGATAAATGTTTGCATCAGACAATCTAGATGGTTGTATCATTAGTAAACTAAAATGAGCTGATTCAAGATCTCTCAGTTGAGTATTTATAATATCTTTTTTTTCTTCTTCGCCTAAATAATCGTAAGTTATTGTTATGTCACTCATTTATTCCTCTTCTCCTTGTATCCCGTAATTACTTGCTTCAATGTAATATTTATGCGTAGGATTTTTTGTAATGTATTTCTTACGCATTTGATTTGCTAGTTTCCAAAAATCTTCGTAAGGATTTTTTTTACTGCTGTCAATAATGACTTTAGATTCCCAGTAGTCAATAATTTCATCAGACTCAACGTCCCTAATACGAACAAAATAATTGAACTTATAACTTTCTTTGGTTGGTTGAACATATCCATTCACTCTTCCTCCTTGTTAATTGATTCTTCACTTATTGAAGATACTGCCATTTTAAGGTATGCAGGAACGATTGTCAAATCTTTATCTGCCATTTCTCTAGCTTTGAGGTAGGAGTTAGCTATATAACTCCTACTCCAATGACCTTTAACTACATATCTTTTCATTAGTATCTCTCCGATTCTTCACTTTTAGAATAAAGATTGGTAACATCTAGATCTTTATCTAAGAAAGATTCTGTTTCTCCGTTACCCCAAGTTGGCTCTTTACCATCGAGTTCTTTTATCCTATTGCAATGAGAGTCAAAAGCTTCATCCATAAGCTTGGCTATCTCGTAAACACGAACACCCGGAATTTGCTTTAGCACACTTTGAACAACATAAACTTTGTCTTGATTCTGCTCAATAAAGCTAGAAAGTTCTTCATCACGTTTTTCTAATTTAGCTATTTGTTTCTCTAGCTCTTCTACACGAGCATCGAGTTCTTTGTTTGTCATTTTTTCTCCTTAACTAAGTAGCAACCCTTTGTTGCTATCTACTTCATCTTGGCATATTTGAAGTTATACAACAAACTTTATTTATTTTTTTATTTCTTTGAAGAACCAATAAAAGCAGAGACATAAAGAAATGTAACTGCAAATAATATAATAATCCATTTCACTCTTCTTCACCTTTAGGGTTGTACCAACGATACTTAACGGTTAGTTCTTCTCCTCTTTTAATATGTTTAATGGTTCTTACTACATAGTGCCTACCAAGATCAAAAAGTTCACAGTTAGGTGTTTCACTATGATTTATAAATCCACCTAATGGAGTTCTAAGTAAGTTTGCTTCACCCTCAATTCCTAAAACTATTTTCCAATGGGTTGTACCCAAAAGTTTATCGTGAGGTATTTTACGATGAGCAAAAAGTCCAAGACCTTCTATCTTAGATTTTCTTATTGTTAGATAAGAGGGAAGTGGTCTATAGTTCTTCATCTAAGTCATCGTATCCATAGTCTTCATTGAATGAAGACTTTAAAGATTCTAAAGCTATTCTACTTTGAAGTTGCTTCATATCATAAGGAGATAAGTTCTGTTCTCTAGCTGTTGCCATAGTGATATTAAATACGTGGTCTACTCTACTCATCTAAAAACCATTCTGCAGGAAATCCTTCTCCTCTTTTTTCTTTCTCCCAGCGTCTTATAGCCATTTCATCTGCGACTCTTAATTTTATTCTAGATATCATCTTTTTGATTTTTGCCACCATATAAAATCCTTTCTAACATTTTTCATAAACGATTGATCTTCACCCCAACACCATTTGCTAGAGTTCCAATCTGTCCATTTAACACTACTATAAGTATCTTGTGCTAGCAAGCTTGCTGCCAAAATATTGTAATAAGGACTAAATTGAACTTTTTTAAATTCAAATCCGTGAGAAGTTTTGGAGGTGGGTCCTTCGTACGGTTGCCCGTGACGAAGGATAACCCACTCATTCCACCTAGGTAGATCGTGTTTTTTAGCCACCCAATTCCAAGTTGATTCTATAAATTGAAATAAACCGGAGTCATCATTGCCTTCCGCAGTACGTAAGGCATCTTCCTGTCCTCGTGACTCACACCACATAACTTTGTACGCAGTATCTAAATTTTCATAATCAAAGTGTTCTATTAACAAATCTAAATGCTCTTTAGCTAGAACTACTTTGCTACACTCTTTGTATTCTTCATACCATTCTTGTGTCAGACCACTCTCTGGTGGAGCTAAAGTTATTAAGAATAATAAACATTCTGCAATCATATTATTGTTGCCTCCTAAAAAAGTGCAAGGTACCCCAACCCTCCTCGCACAGTAATTGATTTTACTTAGCTATTTAAAGTTTCTATCAAACGCATAGAGTTTGTAAAAGCTGACTCTCTTGATGGACCAGACTCAAAATACAGTTCTGCATTTTTTCTATCTATAATCTGGGCTTCAAAGCAAAGCCAGTTCTTGTCGAAGCTAACAGAGATAACATAGTCATCAATCTCTCTCACCTCTGGCTCTATACCTTCATTGATATAGTTTTTCATACCATTTATTATACCATAAGCTTCAGATATGCAAGGTAAAAATACCTGTAATAATAAATTTGCATATTTCATTGATATGTGTACACTAAGTGGGCAGATAGGATTAATTTATAGCTGTGACTATAAAATTCTATTTGCATTAGTAAGTAGGGAAATGGTGCAGATAAGCAGGCGGGACACTTGTACACTGCACCTTTTTCCATAATTAAAGGAGTAAAATGACATACAGTCAAGATGAACAACCAGTAGGTGTGTATGAAATTGCATTACTACTAAGTGTTGAACCAGCAACAGTAAGTAGCTGGAGACAAAGAAAAAGACTACCTAATCCAGCAGGACATTTAAATAAAGGTAGAACACCTTTTTGGAAAACAGGAGATGTTTTAGCTTGGGCTAACGCTACAGGTAGAAATAAGAATATCAATGTCGAACAAACTAATGAGCAGATTTACAAAGAGAATATAAATGATGCTTTGACAGAAACTGTAGTAGAAGACTTAGAATGGGATCCATCAGTTCATAACTTGGAAATCTAAATGGACGAAGAGTATACAATTGAGGATGAGGCATTTAACTTAGTTGATACATTTAAATCTTCTAGAAATAATTCAGAAGACAAGAATGAAATAATTCAACATAAAGAAATGTTGCCTGAAAGTGCTCACGACACTTTGCATCTACTTCATCAAGTTGAATCTATAAAGAGGGCTTGTAACGAAGCTATCAAAGATATCAAAGATGAACTACTAAAGAGACATAGTGGAAAGATAGTCCGTGTTGGAGAAAAAATTATAATAGGTAAACACGGCAGAAAGTGGAAAGCTCACGATCCCGATAAAGTACTAGATTACTTAGGTAGTGATTACAGACAAGCAGTAAGACCTAACTTTAGAAAAACAGGGGTAGAAGAAGTTGCAAAAAAACGTGGAGATAATCCTAGAGTTATTTGGGACTCATTGTTTTATGAGGAGTTGGAGGAGACACTTAGCATACTAGATGTTGGTAATCCAAAAACACCTAAGTATATGAAAGATATGAAAGACCTAGATGAAAAAGATGTCAGATAAGCTAGAGGTAACGTGGGCAGACTTGTTTATGTTTGAGCGAGTTGCAAAGCGTGCCAATATCAGCTACACTGATGCTATTAAGGAAAGAGAGAGATATATGGAAGAAGAATCAGTAACTTCATTTGAAGAGAAGGTAGTGTTACAAGAGTTATCAAAACCTTTTCCTCAGAAATACATTCACAAGAATCCAACAGGATTTGGAGAATATATACAACACTCTGTTATAAGACAGAGGCTTCTTAGTGTACTTGGACCATTCGAGCAGAGGGTTATACAAGTATTCAAAGAAGAGATGACAGACAAGCAAGGTAAGACTAAAACAGTAACTACCGGTATTGTCTTAGAGATGACATTTAATATTGCAGGTCGTAATGTTTCTGTTCAAGAGATTGGTGACGTAGAACAACCATTCAACTGGAGAACAGAAGGTGGTCGAATGAAAGACGCAGTATCAGACGCAGTCAAAAGATGTGCTATGGCTATTGGTTGTGGCTTACACCTTTGGGCACAGTTTGAAGGAAAGTCAGAGTATTTCTTAGATCAACAGTTATCTAAAGAACTTGGTGGAGAAGAAGATTCAGCTGAGTAATGGATAATTATTCACCACTAAATAGTTTAATGAATGACCATATGCTTGACTTACAAGACCAATTTGTAAGAGCACATAGAAATACTAAAACAGCTGATTGTAACAGATTAGCCCAAGAAATTGCATTAATCAGCATTGCACAATCTTTAACAACTGTCTCTGAAATACTGGATAAGTATATACATAATGATATACTTGACAGTAATGACAGGGAAAAAGATATGCAAGGCTGAAGAGTGCATTACACCTTTATCTAAGTATAATCCGGAAGAATATTGCTTTACACATACAGATCAGGTTCCAGAACCTGCGGGTTTTTATAAAGATAAGTGGGGTAACTTACGTGAATATGGAAAAATTATAAGACAAGTTCACGAAGACCCAAGACAGGGCGAAAGCAAAGACATAGATAACACAGGAGGTTAAAGTTGAAGCTTGATAAAGACGATGAACATTACAAGTTAATTTATGAGTGGGTTGACGAATTAGATTTTATTGAAGGTTACCACTTCTTAAAAGCAAAACAAGATGGCACAGAAGCATTTACTCATCTTCATATGGAGTTAAAAAACGCAGGTGGAGATATAACATTACGTATTGACGCTAATGGTGTAATGATAACTTGTGGTTGTGGATGTATGAGTAGTGAAGAACTTGACTACTTTGAAGTCTGCGAAATACAAAAAAACTTAGACAAAATGATTAGCACTTCAGAAAATAATAATCCATTCGAAAGTATGTATCCACCTAGTGCAGGTTGGTCAAGAAATGATGAAGCCATTGGTGAATTATGGGATCAATTTAAAAACATTAATAGGGATAGCGAAGAGAGAAGAATAGACAGAGATATGAAAAGATTAAATCAGTCTATTGACAGAATCTTTGATAAGATTGAACGATTAGACATAGAAAAAAGAGAGCAGTACCTAGTAAAGCTGAAAGAAGTCTTAGGAAAATCGGATTAGAATCTCGGATTAAAAGCTCGGATTAATTGTACACATAATGAGTATGATATTTGTGTTGCCTCA
>Ga0181389_1000843_pt1 | contig 12360 bp, 14 predicted proteins | sample 12SPOviralmetaG_FD_130121 | JGI IMG/M metagenome (GOLD analysis project Ga0181389, IMG submission 130121) | Marine viral communities from the oligotrophic San Pedro Time Series (SPOT) site, San Pedro Channel, CA, USA - 12 SPOT_SRF_2010-06-29 | ecosystem: Environmental > Aquatic > Marine > Strait...
AAGATACAAACGCAATTAATTGATTATTTCAATGGTAAATCTCTAAATAAATCTATCAATCCAGATGAAGCAGTAGCATATGGTGCAGCTGTTCAAGCTGCTCTTTTATCTGGTGTAAAAGATAAAAAAATTGATGATTTACTATTACTTGATGTAGCTCCATTATCGTTAGGTGTTGAAACAAGTGGTGGAGTAATGACTCGTATTATTGAAAGAAATACAACTATTCCTACAAAAAAATCACAAATATTTAGTACATATGCAGATAATCAACCAGGAGTAACAGTTCAAGTTTTTGAAGGTGAACGCCAATTTACAAAAGATAATAATAAATTAGGTGAATTTACACTTAATGGTATTCCACCAATGCCACGTGGTGTACCACAAATTGAAATCACATATGATTTAGATTCAAATGGTATTCTTAATGTAAGTGCAGCAGAAAAATCAAGTGGTAAATCTGAAAATATTACAGTTAGTAATGACAAAGGAAGATTAAGTAAGGAAGATATTGAAGCTATGATTAATGATGCGGAAAAATTCAAAGAAGAAGATGAAAAAGCAAAGGAATTAATTGATTCTAAAAATAATTATGAAAATTTTGTTTTTCAAATGAAAAATTCTTTGAACGATGAACAATTTTCTTCACTAATAGATGATTCTATGAAAACAGAATTAACTGGTGCTCTTGATGAAGCTTCTAGTTGGCTTGATGATAATCAAAAAGCATCAAAAGAAGAATATGATAGTAGATTAGAAGAATTAAAAGAAAAAATGAAACCATTACAAGAAAAATTAATGGCTGGTATGGGTGGTGGAGGAGATATGGGTGGTATGGGTGATATGGGTGGTATGGGTGGTATGCCTAGTAATGTAGATGATGTAGATTGAAAATAGATAAAATAAAATAATAAATTTATAAAAATTATAAAATTATTATTGAGATAATAATTTAAATTTAATCTAAATCTACATTAGTATTAGTGGTAGGTTTTTTATTATATGGTTCGCATTTTCCGGTTACTTTGTTTCTTCTAGTTCCATTTGGACATCTAGGTAATTTTTTTGGAAGTTCTTTTTTGCTAGTTTGTTTATCATTTGATTCTTTTTTTGTTGCATAAAATTTATCAGCATCAAATTCATCCGCTGATAAATATACAGAATTACCAGATTTATTAGATTTATTAGATTTGTTTGATTTATTAGATTTATTAGATTTGTTTGATTGTTCTTTACTTTTTTCTGATACTAATAAAGACTCTATAAACTCTTTATCAGCTTTTGATTTTTTAAATGGTTTTAATGTTCCAGATAAATAGTTTTTACATTCTGATTTAATATAAAATTGATCATCTCTTACTAATGAAACATTTAAAATCACAGTTTTATATTTTTCATATTGCTTGGATTTGGGATCATAATACTTTTGTGTTGGTAAATCTTCTACGTCCATTACAGTATATTTCAAATTTCTAGGTAATAATGTTTCGCGTTCATGTTTGAATTTAGTTGTATTAACCATGTCTATTATTGGTACACCTTTATCTATATATACTTTATAAAGACAACAATTTGATAAACCAGTTTGTCCAACCTGAAGCTTTCCAATGCCACTAAAACCCGTTGCTATTGGTTTGCTTGTTGATATTGAAAAAAAGTTTGGAACTATTATCTCTTCGCCAATTGTATGTGAACCAATTGGTTGTTTCATACCGCGATAATATACTTGTTTTGTATCTTCATTTCTAGTTGCTGCTTCTAAAAATACGCGATCAAGATCTACAATTTTCTTTTTAACAGCATCAATGGCTTCTTGTTTTGTATTTCCGAATCGTTTCCATACTTGTATATTATTGAAAACTGATTGTGGATTTGAAAAATAACTATCTCCTATTCTTAAATAGAGGTTAATTGCTTGATCCCATTGATATGAATAATTTTTTAATGCTAGTTCCAATATTTGTTCAAAATAAACATCAACATTTAAATATGGCATATTCGATTTGTTAATTTTTATTTGTTTAAGTTGAGTTTCAACTGGTTCATTTTTTAGAGCCTCAACTTGTTTATATAGTCCAATATAACTTAATGCTAAATATTCTTTTTTTATGAATGTACTATTAATATTAAAATCAACATAAAAAAATCTACTTTGGTCAAGAATTGATTTATTTTTATTAAAAATTAATAGTCTTTTGTTAATATAATAACCTAAATTAAAATAGTTATTTTTGTCGTTATATGTTTCTTTTGGTAAAAAGGTTTTGTCTTTATATTTACATTCAACATATAATTCATTTAAAGCAGTTGCAAATATAAATGATTTTTTTAAAGCAAAACATACATAATTCGTTTTTGATATTACATCTAAATTGTCTTGAAAAAATACTAATATAATATTATCTGTTTCAGCGTTTAACCATTCTTCAATGTCAACTTCTTCGTATATTATAGGATCAAATGCTTTCATATTATAATAACATTATAAAAAATATATTATAAAATATATTATAAAATATATTATAAAATATAAAATATATTTAGCCCGATACTGGATTCGAACCAGTGATCTTTGCATTACAAGTGCAACGCATTAACCGCTATGCTAATCGGGCATATATATATGTATATGTATAAATTATTATACATATATTTTTTTAAATTTTTTTATAAGTATATTTAATTTAATTCAATATAATTTAATTTAATTTAATTTAATTTAATATAATATTTTATTTTTCAGCATTACAATTATTATCAACAATATCAATATTATTAGTGTTTATAACAGAACGTTCGCTTAATTCATTTTCAAATATATTTTGTTTAGTTGTTCTATAAAGAGCATCATCATCAAGCATTTCAAAATCATTGTTTTCAATATTAGTAGTATAAGTAATTTTAATATTATTTTGTTTTTTCAATGTATCTATGTCTTTGTCTTTATCAAACATAATATGTATTTTTTTCAAATAATTTTTTATAATTTTTTGTAAAAATTCAGTGTATTTTTTCTCGTCATACAAATATTTATTTAAACTTAAAGAACATTCCAAATAATCTTTATAAACATTATGTCTATATAAAGTTATAATAGTATCAAACTGTTTTTTACTATCACAAAAATGCAGATCTTCATTTATACTTTTAAATTTAGATATTACTGAACGACATCTTTCAGATGTTTTTGAAATTTTATCTATTCTCTCTTCATATCTATTAAATTTAACAATTGATGCAATTAATGTTAATATACTACTAATAATTAAAGGTATTACATTCAATTGTTTCATAGTATTTTTATTTTTTACTAGTTCATCAATATCAACTGTATTTTTAATTGCTTCAGTTAGCGTTAATAATGAAGCTATTGCTATTATTGAAATACTCCACATTTTATAATGTATTCTCAATACTTTGAATTTGTAATTTATATATTTTGTTCTTTTATCTAGCATATTAACTTTATGTGCAATGTGATAGCTTAGTTTTGTCGGAGAATTTATAAAATTACATTTATTATATTTATTTTGTATTTTATATATGTTCTCTTGATTTGTATCTGTATTTTCTAATTCAAATATAATATTTTTTATTTTATTATCAGATACATCTAATTTATCTTTAATTTTATTATCAGATACATCTAGTTTATCTTTAATTTTAACATCTTTTATTTCAATAATATGTTCTTCTTTATATTTCATGCATATAATAACAAAATATAAAAATTTAATATTTATCAGCTTTTTATATGATAATTTTTAATTATATTTATATCAAATTAAATGTATTCTAAATTAATATATTATATTAATTTAAACACAATTTATATTATTAATGTATTATATTTAATGATTATTTCTATATTTTTTATTATTATCTCAAATGTATACGCATTTAACATTGATAATTTTGTACCAAAAAGTGTAAATCTAAATAATATTGCTGTGAATTATGAAACTTATGACTCACATAAATTTAAAGTATATGAACCATATACTGTTGAAAATAATGAAGAATTACCAAATATTGTTTTTTATACTGGTGGTAGTTCTTATATACCATCTTTCATATACACTAACTTTTTAAAAACATTAGCATCATATAATTATAAAGTTTATGCCGCTGATTCAAAATCAGAAAAAAATGAATGTTTATATGATAATTTAAGTGATAATACATATATATTAGGTCACAGTAGCGGCTGTATTACCGCATTAATTGATTCAAATAATAATAAATATATTAAAACAGCAATACTTTTAGATCCTGTAAAAAGTAATGAATTTCGTATCTTTAATAAAAAAGACTTAAAAATAAAATATTTAAAAAATATTCTTTTATTAAATGCTAAACAATCATATAATTGGAAATTATTTCCAAAAATAAGAATCCCATTCATACCTGCATTCTCTTTATCTGAAAAAGATTTGAAAAAAATTAACAACAAAATATCTGTTGAAAAAATAGAGGCCATAAATTTTGGACATTGTGATATTTTAGATACTATATATAGCGATTTCATGCACACAACATTAAGTGAGGGAAATTATAATAGAGATGAATTATTTTTATTGAAATATATTAATTGGTTAGCTTTATCAATAGATTGTTATATTAAAGAGAATTATATAAAAAATGAAACTACATTAGCAATAAATATGTTAGAAGAATAAATTAAAAATATTAATAAAAAACCATTGCTCATAACAACCCATTGCCCATAACAACCCATTGCCCATAACAACCCATTGCCCATAACAACCCATTGCCCATAACAACCCATTTTTTCATTTTCAAAAATAAAACATATATTATAAATTTTATGTATCAATAAATTTTATAATATTAAATATTTATAGATGTATTAAAAAAAAATCTTATATTTGTATTTTTATTTGCATATGATGAACTATGTATTAAATATGGATGCATTATTAATATATCACCTATATCCCCAGTTATTTCTACATAATTTTTAGAATTTTTCTCTACTATATTATTGATTTTTTCATTTATATTTAATCTTTTTTTTGAATGTACATAATCATCTATATATTTATGAGATTCTCTTATTACAATTGTACCACCACCTCCACTTTTTGTATTTGTTATAAATGGTATTATAATTGGGCCTTGATAATAATTAATTTTATCAACACAATTATCTATATGCCAATTATGTATATATTTTATATTTTTTGAATTATAGTATGGAAATCTTACATGTAGCCAACCTAATATTTTATCATTAAAATTCCATTTTTTGTAAATTTTATTAAAAAATATATTCAATTGTTTATTGTTAAATACATGTTTCCACTTAAAATATTTAGAATTTTTAGAAAAAACAGACCCATATTTGTTTTTATTATTAAATATAATTTTTTCTTTTTGATTTTTATATATTTCTTTCTTATATTTTAATTTTTTGTACATTATATTTTTATATAGTAAATTACAATCTGATTTTGGAATTGTATTTTTTATTAAAACATAACCATTTTTTTCATAATCTTTAATATATTTATTCATATTTTCTAATAAATATATTAATTTTTTTTTAAATTTATTTATCTTATATTATTACCTTGTTGCTGTACAACTCTTCTGCTAACATTACCATTTAAATTTTGTTCAATTGTTGTAGTTGTAACACCATTCACTGTTCTTACAGTTGTTGTTGTGAAATGTTGACGAGGCATTTGATTAGCTCTTAATATATCATTAATGTTAACAAAATGAACATTGCCCCTAGGGGGATTGTGATTAGCACTACGATTATTTGGAATGCCACCGCTGCCAAAATTAAAATTATTAAACATTTGACGAAAAAGCTCTTCTGCATCATAGTTGCCCATATTATTAAAATTATTAATATCTCCCTTTATTATTTTTTGATATGCTTCCGATATTTCTTTAAATTTTTTTGTTGCTTCTTCTTCATTATCTTTGTTTTTATCTGGATGCCACTTTACTGCTAATTTTTTATATGCTTTTTTAACTTCTTCATCTGATACTCTTCCATCAAAACCTAATACATGATATGGATCTTTCATTATAAATTACTATATATATTAATATATATATATAGTATTTAAATAAATATTTCTAAAATAAAATTGATTTAAACTTACATATAATTACTTTATAAAATATATATTATTTATATGTACAAAAAAGGACATGTAAAAAGAATATTAAATGAATTAGAAAGATATTCAACACCTATTACTTATTTGTACAAAAATTCAATGATATCAAATAGTATTGAATTTATAGATGATACTAAAAATTTATATGTTAATATTTATATTAGAAACAAAACAAATGATTATATTAAAATTTATATTCCTGAACAATATCCATTTAAACCTTATCAAATTCATTCTTTTAAATTATTAAATAAAGAGCAATTAAATCTTGATATTGGGTATAAATATAATAAATTTTTAATTAATTTACAAAAATCTATCAAAAATAAAGATTTATTACTTATGTACATGATTATGTATTTTGGTAATAATTTAAATAATTATTTTAGTATCAATGAACTACATATTTATCATACATTACGTAAAAATAATTGTTTATGTTATAATAGTGTTATTTCTAAAGAAGAATGGACAGTTTCTAAAACCATATTTGATTTCGTTTTAGAATATAGACAAATAGATATTATTGTACAATTCAATAACAAAAATTTAAAAGAAATATTTGATAATACTAGATTATCTTTACTTAATGATGATATTATACAACACATATTAACATTCGTTATGTAATTTTTAAATTTCAATATAACACATGTACAAATTTTTTAATAAAAATGATATTCTATCATTTTTTTTTGATTTGTTTAATTTTATTAAATCATTTTCAAATATCTCAAATAATTTTATTAATTTTTTGTTAGTCCTTATTTTTATCAAATGTTTTTCTATATTTTCTTTTGTTCTTTCATTTGCTATTATATTTTCTTCACATATATTCATTACATTTTTGTACTTAAATAATAATAATGATTTAAAATAATAATATGATAAAGCATGTGTTGTTTCGCTATAATTATGATTGATATTACTTATTGTATGTAAATATTTAATGTTATGTATATTTAAAATTTTAACACTTTGTAGTATTGAAAAATATATTTGTTTTTCCATTAATTTGTCAAATATATTTATATAATTATTTATTGTAATATTTTTACTTGAATTTTCAAGATAATTATATGAAAATATTGAAATATAAATTATATTACACCAAAATTCTGTATAAGTTTCAGATAAATTTATTTTTGTTTTTTTATAATCAAAGTTAAATTTTTCATAAATATTTGTATTTGTATTGTCATGTAAATATTTATCTATATGACAACTATGTAAAAATTCATGAATAAAAACTTTAATATATTCTTCGCTACGATAAATTACTACTTTTCTATTTATATCATTAAAATAACAAACACCTGTATTTATATTTTGTACATCAATTATATTATTTGAACCTATATTTTTTTTAAAATTTGTTAAATATATATCAATTGTATTGGTGTCGTGTTTGTATTTTGTAATATCATACATTAAATATACAAATTGTGCTAAAAATTTTATATGATTGTCTAATTCATGTTCGCTTTTATTTTTGTCTACTAAATAGTAATTTATAATTATATTTTTATTATTAAAATTTAATTTATATTGTATATGCGTTACATTACTTTTATTATTTATATATAATCTTATATTATTTGGTAAATAATTGCTATTTTCTATATTTAAAGTTTTTAGTTTTGATTTTTGTTTTACTATTTTTATTTTATTACTTGTATTATTTAATATCTTATATATTTTTTTTAAAAATTTATTGTTATTGTTTTGAATTATATATTTATCATTAGTGTTTAAATATCTTTGATATATATCCAAATAATTATTTAATATATTACAATTATATGTACAATCATATTTCATTTTTTAATTTTAACTTTATATAATTAAACATTATTTTAATTGTATTATATATATTTAAATATATCTTTATATGTTATATATTAAATTATGAAAACTAAATTAATTTTTATGTGTTTTAATTTATATATTGTATTAATTAATTCTTCGTATATAAATTTACATTGTAATTATAATATAAATAAAAATAAAAATATATGTATTAATAATTTTATTGATCCTATAGAGGTAGCTGATAATATATTAAATATTGAACAAAAAGAATATATTATCAGAAGTATTACTAATACTTTACCCGAAGCTGATTCAATCGGGTCATTTATTTTAAACACTAATGAATTTCTTATTAATAATATATTAGATAATCAAATATTAAACGATCAATGCAAAAAAAATTTTATATTGAATTTAATTAGTTTTGCTATTAATGGTGATAATTTTGGAGGTCAATTTTTACAATTTTATTATGATTTAGTAAACAAATTTTTATGATAGTTCTTAAAAAAAATTGAAATTTTAATTATTATACTACATTTATAATAATTAAAAATGACTGAGTCATTGAACAATCGCATTCAACAATTGCAGAAAAAATATGATGACCTTAAAAATTTTATATTTGATTTCTTTCTAGATAAACATATTTCAGAATTGGAAAATAATGGATATACTATTATTCATAATGTTATTGATAATCAAGAAATTATTATTGCTAAAAATATGTTTTACAGTTGGAAAAACACAATACCTGAACACGATCGTATTCATCCTGCTGTTAATCCACACGGTATTTATAAATTTCACGAAGCTGGACACACTGAACATGCCTGGTATTTGAGAACACGAGAAAATATAACTAATATTTTCAAAAAAATTTGGAAAACAGATGATTTAGTTTCTTCGTTTGATGGTTGTTGTTATATTCCTAAAAACTTTTACAAAAAAGATAATTGTTGGACACATACTGATCAAGCACCCAATACTAAAGGCGCAACATGTTATCAATCATTCATTAGTTTAACTGATAATAAAGAAAGAACATTCGTTGTTTATGAAAAATCTCATCTACTTCATGAACAATATTTCAAAGAACAAAAAATTGTTAGTTCTAAAAATTGGTTTTTGATTGAACAGTTTTATTTAGATAAAATTAAAGATTCTAAAAAAATTCTACATGTTAAACCCGGCGATTTAGTTATTTGGGATTCTCGCACATTTCATCAAAATCAGTATGGCGCTTCTAATTCTGAAGAAAGAATTGTTCAATATTTGTGTTATCTTCCAAAAAATAACATTAAAAATACTAAAACTATTCAAGAAAAAAGAAGAAAATATTTTGAAACTAGACGAACAACTAGTCATTGGCCATATCCTATTAATGTTAACTCTTTACAACCACAGACTTATGGCGATAAGTCAAAATTGATTGATTATGAAAAATTGCAAAAATCTAATCTTGAAAAATATATGCAAGATATTATTAATTTAATTTAATAATATCCTGTCTTTTAATTATTATTTATAGTGATTGAAACCCTAAATAACTAGCAAATGATAACCATAATACTAATGGAATTAAAAGTGCAGCTGATTTATCTATTGATTTTATTATATTTAATTTATTTTTTTTTGATTTTGTTTTAATAGAAATCAAATACAATGTAAACAGTATAGTCACTATAATATCAATAAATGCTATTTTTTTTGAATATGTATATAGAATCATCCATATTGAAAGAAGAAATGTTAATATACCATAATATAATGATAATTCCGGACGCATATACCACGATATACCTATTAAAGTTAATAATATTGGCCATACTATTCCAAATACATAAGCAGGTGGTTGAAATTTAATTTTTTTTTCTTCATAATCTCTTACTGGAAAATAATATCCTGTTGTATATACTGCTATTATTGGTATCAATATTAAATAATATTTCGGATCCATTATATATATTGTTAAATATTTTAAAATTGATTTTGATTTCTATATTATTGTATAACTATATAAATACCAATTTATGGAAAAATTAATTACTTGTTCTACTGTTTTATATGATAAAGATATTAGTGATAAAATGAAACAAATTCAATCTTTAAAAAGTGAAATCACAATTTTAAAAAAAAGATTAAGATATTATGAAGAACCTAAAGTTGAATTTGATGATATTAATACTTGGACACAAAAAAAAAAGGAAGGTTTTCAAATTATCAAAAATGGTTTGAAAAAATGTATGAATGATTATTCCTTTGAATATGAAAATATATCTCATAATGGTTTAACATTGGGGCTAACATTAGCACTACAATGTTATATTGAAGAAGCTCTTAATATTATTACTAAAAAAAAATTTGAAGATTGGTCTTGGCGTATATCATATGAAATTGTTTTTGGTATTGAAGGATTTATTAATGGCTTGGTTTATACTGGTGTATGGGATTTAATATATCAAAATTTATATCCTCTTAAATTATCTAAATTAATTTATAGTAATATTATATGGCAACTTGATGATTATGTTCATTCTGATGCTATATTATATAATATTCCTGTATTTAAATCATGTACTAATTGCAGATTTTAAGTTTTAAGCTGCATATTTTTAATTTTATCTGATAGTTCGTCGCATTCATCTTTTTCTTCAATATAAATAATTCTTTTTCTATTAAGCATTTTTTTTTTCTGAATTTCTTGTTTTTTGATTGCAATACAATCACAATTTCTACAATTATAACTGAATTTGTTATTATGATTTGTATGTTTCATATGTGATGCAAAATCATTCCTATTATTTGAACGATATGAACACACATGGCAAAAATATATAGTTGTTCGTGCTTCTTTCATCTTATATATTAATATATACTTTATAATATAATAAATATATATATCTATATGAATCAATTTTTTATAGATATACATATTTTTTCACACTGAATTAAGAACTAACATTTCTTGTGTTGTATCAGCAGTTTCGTCTTGATTATAATGTCCTGTTTCATATGTTTGTATGATACACTCCCTAACTTGTTGACGGAAGTGAGCCTCAATAGCTAGTTCAGTTAACTTATCCAATGTTAGGATACTATTGCGAGGATAACATACAGTAGAAGATTGTTCGTTCATCTTATATATTTTTATATTGTATGTGATCTATATATAAAAATATAACTGAATCAATTTTTTATAGATATACATATTTTACAAATTTTTTGTATTTAGATATGTATCTTTTGATACCTCTTTTATTATTTTGCATTCATCTACTTTTTTACCAATAGTAGTTATTGTTTTTGTATAATATTCTTGTTTGTTTTCGTTTTCCATAAAGTCTGGATTATCTTTTGACCAATCACTTAATGCACTATAATTTTTTCCCGAAACTTTGTTTATTGCTTCTTTTATTTTTGATTTATCATTATCTTTTTCCCATACATTATTATCTTTTATATACATTGTATCCCGTCTTGTATCTGTACAATGCACTGGTCTTTCATTTAAACTCAATTTATTTATATTTTCTAATATTACATTACTTAAACCTTTTTGTAATCCATTTTTTGTAGTATATTCTAATTGTTCTGCTGATACTTTTATTGACTTTATAAAATCACTCATATTTATTGCATCTTTACAATCTTCATTTAAGAAAATGTTGATATTAAATTGCTTATTATTATTATTATTACCTATTTTTGGTATCATATCTTTAATAGTGTTATCTTTTTCTTTTAGTTCTTTATCTTTTTCATCTATTTTTTTTAATAATTCTGTGATTGTAAAAGAATTTTGAGAGTTATCAGTATAACTAATAATACTATTTTCTGTATCTTTTTTTTGTACAAACTTACAAGTGCGTTTATGGTTGTGCAAACTTTGATTATGTTTGTACATTTTACCACATTTACAAATATATTTACTATCTGGTTTTTCTTGTTTTAGTTTTGTTTCTTTTTCTTTGTGTCTTTTTGTTGAAATATGATGGTTGTAATTGTGTTTATATTTTGTATTAAAGTTACACAATGAACAAGTATATATTTTTGTATTATTGTTAGACATTTATATGTAAAAAATAAATTATCTTTATATTATTTATGAATTTTATGAATTTTATGAATTTTTATAAGTATTTTTATATATGATGTTAATAATATTTATTATATTATTATTTTTATTATGTATTATGTATATACATATTATAGTATATAAAAGTTGTATGAATTTATAAGTATTTTTTAAGTATTTATAAGTATTTTTAAAAATTTGTGTTATGAATTTTATGAATTTTATGAATTTTTATAAGTATTTTTATATATGATGTTAATAATATTTATTATATTATTATTTTTATTATGTATTATGTATATACATATTATA
>Ga0181389_1000844_pt1 | contig 12357 bp, 10 predicted proteins | sample 12SPOviralmetaG_FD_130121 | JGI IMG/M metagenome (GOLD analysis project Ga0181389, IMG submission 130121) | Marine viral communities from the oligotrophic San Pedro Time Series (SPOT) site, San Pedro Channel, CA, USA - 12 SPOT_SRF_2010-06-29 | ecosystem: Environmental > Aquatic > Marine > Strait...
AACTTCAGAAAGTTCTCACAACACACACACCTCATCCCCACCCACACACCCCCTCCACACACCTCTCATAAATTGACCAATAAATTGACCAATTGCTTGTTCAGATTTCTTAAAACAAAATTGATTTCAAAAAAAAAACACACCCACAAACAAAAATGTCCGTATCCACCACCACCAACGCTCGAACTGGAACTACCACCGCCGTGTATACGGTTGCGTCGGTTCAAGAACTTGTTATTGATGATGAGAAACTTCCGACTTTGACTGATGAGATGAAAGTCATTGTTGAGGGTCTTGCTCGAAAGCAATCTGGCGATGAATGGACTGAAGAGACTGGTGCTCAGATGTTCAGATACATTCAAGAGTTCTGCTTTCTCGCTGACTTGAAGTGGAAGAAGAATACCAAGAACGGCAAGCCAAAAGGCAAATCGAAAGAAGAGAAGGATGCTCTCAAGGCTCTTCGTGCTGAGTTCGATTCTTCAATCGAAGACAACAAGCAGAATCAATTTATTGAGGATGCTCAAGGTTGGGCTCGAGTTGATGGTAATTACGGCGAGATTTACTTCGACACTCCGTTGCTTGAGTCTGGGTCTGGCGGTAAGAAGAAAGTTCCTTACTTCTATTCATTCGATGACGCAATCGCAAAGGCTGATGAACTTGGTTCTGAGTCAATCACCAAAACCAAGTATGGATACTCACTCAGAACAACCACCATTCCAATCAAAGTCGGAACTAAGAAAGGTTCAGACACATTGTCTCACCCAGAACGCTCGATTGCTTCTTGGGTCAAGTTGTCGGAATTTCCACTCAAGCATTCTCGGACTGAACCACAAGCAAATCGTCGTATTGCTCAGAAGTTCGAACTTGAGAACAAGACTCAAGAATGTATCTTTATGGCGGAGAAACTTCGTAAGTCTGAATCACCAAAGTCTGAATCACCAAAGTCGGAAGTTCCAGTTGTTCCAGAAAAGACTGAACTTCAATTGGAAGAAGAAGCAGAGAAGGCAAAGAAAATCAAGTCGGATATGGCCAAGTTGAAGAAGAAGAACGAGGCTCGGAAGGAAGCGGCTCGGAAGAAAGCAGAAGAAGAAGAAGCGGCTCGGAAGAAAGCAGAAGAAGAAGCGGCTCAGAAGAAAGCAGAAGAACAACCAGACCCAGAAACGGACTCGGACTCGGATGGTGAAATCGAAGTATCGGAAATTGTATTCGAAGGCACAACATACTTCAAAGATGACGCATCGGATGATGTGTATAATGATGACCAAGAATGTATCGGAACTTGGGATGAAGAAAACCAGCGTGTAGTATTTTAGATAGACTCAGAACTAATCATATATCTTATCAACTTATTCAAATAAACTCGGAACTTTTCAAACTTCTTACTTAATCGGAACTTATAAATTGACCATTCAGATAGTTAGACTCGGAACTTAGTTTTTTTTTTTCGGCAAAAATCGAAAAACGACCTATTCAGATTCAGATTGATAAAATTGATTTCAAATCTTCCCTCAATCCATAGAGCATATATTCGAAAGAGTAAAGGATGCCAACATTCACCAAACAAATCTCAGTCTTCAACTGCGAGCATTGTGATTATCAAGCAACGGCCAAGTCTCGGAAGGCGGTCTATTTGTATCAGAGACTTCATCTGAAGAAATGTAAGTTCAAGGATGTCGACAAGAAGGACAAACCAGAGTCTGCTCAGTTGAGTAATGCTGAGAGAATGGAACGAATCAAGCAGCACGCAAAGTCGGTAGGAATCAATCAACACAAAACTGGCCAAACATATAATAGGGATGTCGAAGTCGATATGGAAACGGCTACAAAAAATCATATCCTCACACGGATGGTCAAGACGTAGATTGATAGAAACGAAATATAGTGTATTCAGCATTTACAAAACAAAATTGATTTAAAAATAAACTTATTTTCTATTATTATAAAATGCCAGAGATTCTTAACAACGATGATATTAGATGTGGACTTTTCCACGACCACGAAGTTCGAGTATGGGTGAATTGTAATTATGTGATGACTGTCTTGGAAGAAGGCACAGATGAGGCTTTGAAAGAACAAGTCGGATGTTTTCAGTATTTGAGCAATGAGCATCAAGAATGGTTTTGGAAAGAGTTCAATAGATACTTTGCGAATAATGCTAAAGATGATGCTATGAAGTTTATGAATGAGTTCGAAACTTCAGAGCACGACCATATTGGTTTGTATGAATGTCTCGCAGATTGCTGGGATGCTTCATTCGATGAACTGGAAGAGAATTGGTTTAGTTGTGGTAGAGAAACAACTTGGCTTAGAGCGGTAGATGATTGGAAGTCTGATAATAAGTCAGAATGAAAATTAAAAAAAAAAGTAATTTGGGAGATGGGAGGAGTTCCGATTAAATTTACATATTGATTATTATAATAAACTATTTTTTATTTGCTGCTTTATCTGCGGCAATCTTAGCAAGTCTTCGTTCTCGTGCTGCTGCGAGTGCTGCCAGTTGTGCTTCAGACATCTTCTTCTTTTTAATCTTCATTTTCTTTGGTTGCTGAACGATTCCTTTTCCTCCACCCATATCGGTAGTTTCTTTCTTAGATATACTACTCTTCAAATCTTCAAGTATTTTTGTTTTCAAAGATTCTTCAATTTCACCTCCTAAAATCTCCTCCGCTATTTCATTAATGATTTGTTCTCTCATCTCTATCTTTTCTTTTAATACCGATAGGTGGAATGCTCGATAAGGTTCTTGATTCATAAATCTAAGGTCTTCTTCTAATTCTTTTATTGATTTGTTCCGAGTTCTAACGGCATCCATTGCTTGAAACTTAGAATCTCTAAAGTAATCAAACTCTTCATCATATCTTGAAAAAATAAGTAATCCTAAGTCATCTTCTGGAATCTCATATTCATAGGCATTCCCTAAATTTTCCTTATCTTCCCAATCATATAACAATGGGTAATCTAATCCAACTTGTTCTGGACTAAATATCAGAACTCTTCTGTGTCCTCTCATTGCTCGTATTCCAACTATTTCATCTTCTTCACCAGTTTCTTCGTCTTCTCTGTAAATTATATCATCTTCTTTATTAGTATAATATAAGGCTTTTTCTTCTTCAGTTCCTTCTTGTCTGTATACCCAATCTTCATCAGCAGCAGTCGGAGAATAGTCCCCAACATCTTCATTTCCGATAACTGGTTTTCCATTTGGATATTCTGTAAAGATTGGATTATCATTTGGGGCTTCCGCATCTATTTGAGGAATATATCTAAGAGCAATCTGCTTACCCATTTTAATTATATTATCATCCTCCGCAACATCTTCAATAGTCATTGGTCTCTTCTGGTCGTCTTCTTCTTCTGTGCTTCCAGCATCCGAATCTTCTTCTTCTGCCACCGTAGCAGCAGCCGCAGCACCCCCAGTAAATGATTTCTTTTCAGTTCCTTCTAATGCGGCATCAATTATACTTCCGATTTCATCATCAGAATCTGGGTCGCTTTCATAGAATCTATTATCAAAAAACTCTTTGTCTCTGATGTGTAAGAGTTCTTTTGGTTCTTCGTTAGCAAAATATCGGAACATTGACCGAGTCGCAACCCAATGAGTTTCGTCTGTTGGTTCATAAAGTCTACCATCATCATCTTCATATAATATAATACCTCTAACCTTGACTTCTGAAACCTCAAGTTCCTCTGTCTCCTCGTTTGGCATCATATTGGTGAGTTCCATATACGCTATCGCCTCTGCTATTGCGTAATCCGATACTGAATTTTTTGGTTGAGTTTGTTTAGGTCTACCTCGTTTCTTCGCTGGTTCTACTTTAACTTCAACTGGTTCAATTACTTCTTCTTCCTTTGCTCTCTCTCTAAATGGTTTTCCGATTCTTTTCTCAACATCTCCAAGTTGTTTAGATTCACCTATTTCCTTAGTAATATACTCATATTCTGTATCTGTAAGTTCTCTGTATCTTTCACCATCAGCCAAATATAACTTCCCAGTTTCTAAGTTTTTATGAATTCCTTTCCATTGTTTAGCCCTTCCAGTTCCATCTGGTTTATATTCGACTTTGAATTGTCGCAATGCCTTAACATCTCCTCCAAATTGGTCTGCTGGAATGGGTGGGTCAAAAGCAAAACCTTCCTTTTTTAAAGTTCCGATGTTAACACCAGCACGCCGTTTATACTTAGTAGTAGTTCCTTTTTTAGGCATCTATATAATTAAAAAATAAAATAAAACGAAAAATGAACCATTCACCAATTGACTCGACGAGACCAGTAATTTGCTGAATTTTTATCATTGGCTGTTAGTTTTCCAGCCTTGTTCCGAATACCTCCAGACCTTGCTAAATAAGATTTTTGTCTGGCTTTACTTGCTCCAGACTTGTGGTCTCCCATTGAGGAATCACCGAAGTGTATCAATCTCTTAGAACCATTCTTCATCACGTAGACCATTCCCTTCTTCCCAGCACGTGTTGATTTCATAGGTTTGTATAATGGTTTGTTGTCTTTTTTCTTTTTCTCTGCCATATATAATTAAATTAGATTATTTTTTGAATTTTCCTCCAGCCTCTTTCCACAGTTTCTCAATCAATGGGTCTAATTTATTATATGCTGCTTTAATCTGTGCTTTTCTAACGGTTCTACCCATAACAGTTCTTACATTTGCCTCACCCACAGCATCATACATCTCTTTTAAGAGATTATCTGTATAACCTCGAATATATTGTCTGTAGAAATTATCTGGGTCTTTTTTGGCCATCTGAACTAATTCATTCGCCATTGCGTTAGGAGGTTGTTTTGGATGTGCCAATCTGTAATCCATATGAAGAAAACTCCACATACAACAGAACCCACCAGTCTCGGCTTTTTGTGCTGGGTCTCTTTCTATCAATCTCGTGTGTTCTAATCTTTGAAGGCCATACATCATCCTCACTTGGGCTGGAAATCCTATACTTGGGCAAGTATCTGCTGATAATGAATAAGTCATTTTCTCACCATTCTTATTAAAATATTGAGTAATTCTTTTAATTGAATTTTCAAATGGTTTAGTTCCAGTTCCGTGTGGTTCATAGTATTCTATCGTATCTGTATGGAAATTGAATATAATCATATTTGCGTGGGTAGTTTTGAAATATGGAACACAGAGTATTTTACCATTTCGTTTACACTTCCGATATTGCTCAAGTAATCTCTTTTGAACTTCTGGCTTGTTAGCCATTCTAACATTCATTCCGAACATAGAGTCTCGAGTTCCACCACCAGCGGTTGAGAAAAACTTCGAAGCAACAGAAGGAAATGCTCCAGCCTCAAGTGAAGCATCAGCAGAACCAAATCCAAATACACAGTCGTTGGTATGCTTGGCCAGAATCTTAAGATAAATGTAGATTGCCGAGCCACCATAACACGCCCAACGGATTGGGTCTTTTTTCAATATAACTTCCATCAATTTTCCCACTTTCTCTCCAGTCGGAACTTTTGGTTCTACTGACTTAGTCGGAACTTTCTTTGGTTCAGTTTTTTTTGGTTCTTCTTTTTCTTTACTTTCCTTTCTTCCGACTTTTGCTTCTCCGTCTTTTCTTATCACACCGTCAAAGTCTTTTGCTGGAATTAAATCTACTCGGTCAAACATTTTTTCTTGACCACTCGGATAACGCATTGGAAAAAACTTCACACCAAAATAAGTGAAATGAACAATTGGATGTGTTTCCAACTCGCCATCACTATCATCTTCTTGGTCTATTTTTATCACAGCATTACCTCCTCGTGGGTCTGTATATAATAAGTTCTTTCTTCTGTAGAAACCAATTCCTTCAGATTTATCTTCTTCATTCCGTAGAGTCTTATCTGTCCAATGACCTACAACTACATACAAATCCTTATGAATATGAGTTGAATCTTTTTCTTTCTTCTTTGGCTCTGGCTTAGGTTTCGGTGGTGCTGGTTTTGGTTTAGGTGGTGGTGCTGGTTTCGGTTTCGGTTTAGGTTTTGGTTTCGGTGGTGCTGGTTTTGGTTTTGGTTTTGGTTTAGGCTTTGGTGGTTCTGGAGCAAATCTTACCTTCTTCTTTTCTTTCTTTGGTTTAGGTTTAGGTTTAGGTTTAGGTGGTGCTGGTTTAGGTGCTGGTTTAGGTTTAGGTTCTTCCTTCTTAGGTTTCTTAGATTTATAAGTTCCTTTTTGACCTTTAGATGTCGCACATACTACATATTTCTGACCGCCTTTCCCAAATCTTGTCCAACAAGGTTCATAAGGTAATTTCTTCTTTGGTGGCATTATATTAATCTGTAATATTTTATTTACATATATTTGGAACTTCCGACTTCATAACCAAAATCAGCAGACTTTGGCATCGTTGGATGACTAACCATAGTTTTTGGATTAAAATAGAATTCATCATATTGACCAATTCGTTTACCTTTTCTGATTTTATTCCGTCTGAGAACAAATTTACCGTGTCCACTCATTGCTCTAATTGTTCGATTTTCTCCAGAGATGAGTTGTGCTTTACTAAGTCCAGATGTTTTTTCATCATAAGTATTTTGTCCTTTTTTCGCTCCAACATTGGCGTGTGCTTTCATCCCAAATTTTCTTTTCTTTTCCTCCAGTGGTTTTCTCGCTGTCCACGTTTTAACTTTAGCCTTTGCTTTACCTCCAGCAGATGGTGGAAAAAAATAGGCTTGGGCTTCGTGGTCTGTAATTCCGTAATCAAATTCTGCTTGTTCTCCATATGTTGGGCTTCTCAACGGCATATATATGTCTGGAATTACTTTTTCTTTCGGCATAGAAATATGAGATGATATTGCTCTCGCTGAAACTTCATTTGAAATCATAGAATTCAATTTAGCCATTTTTTCTTTTTTTCCTTGCTTCGCACGTGGGTCTGTTTTTGAGACAGCACCAGTATCTTTATTAGCATAATACTCAACACCTTGATGTTTTCTTTTCTCCCAAGAAGCAAAATTTGGTTTATCTAAAGCATCTAAATTATCATATATATTCGACATTCTATATAATAACTCAATATTTTTTTACTCGTCCCTTCGCTTTTTTTTCGGCGATTGCTTTTTTTTTTCTTGCTGGAGTTAGTTCCGACATTGTAGTTGGAGTATCGGCAGATACCCTCTTAGTTGGTCGGAAGATTTTGCCTTTCTTTCCTTCGTAGGTTTTCTTTCCATCTTGAGTTTTCCAATCTTCTTTGTGCCATCTTTTTAATCCAGTTTTCTTTGGTTTTGCTCCGCTATAACCTCCGCCTCTCTTTTTATATTCTTTGACTACTAAACTTGATTTATAAGCAGAGTGTTTCATTCCAGAATACTTTGCTCTTGCTTTCGCATATAAGGCTTTATTTGTGGGTGTGGGCATTACCATTCTCTAAGATTTTTTTTCCCTTTTTAAACATATTTAACCATTTCTCTTGGGATACTTTGAGAGCATCTGGTTTAATCGGAAGATGTAATATAATCTCTTCTGGTGCGGAACAATCATCACATAGTGGGTCATCAGAACCGTGGCAACAAGCAACTTCCGACTCTTCTGGTATTGTTGGAAGTTCCGACTTTTCGAGAACTAAACCATCTTCAATACCGACTAAATCGCAATCAGCCATTATATCACAAAGTTCCGACTTTTTTAATCTACTAATTCCATTAATACTGGATTTCTTACAGATATCCTTGAGTTCTTGAACTTTGAGCGTAAACAAATATTCTTTCAAATTCATTATATATTAATATGAGATAGTTTTTTTCGCTTTTCCCATTGGTTTCATTGGTTTTTTTTTAATTATATTTTTAGGTTTATTTTTTTTTCCTTTCGTTGGTGATTTCCTTTTCATTCCTTTCGTGGTTTTAACAGTCATTTGTCGATTAGCATCTGTATGATTATACATATGTGGCATTTTATAAAAATATATTAGAAATAAAATTTAATATGAGATTTTAACTACGAATGTTTGGGCTACGTTGTGATTATTTATAATTCTTACACGATAATATCTAAACCCTCTTCCAATAGATGTAATTGTTCCTTTACAACTTAATGTATTCGAAAAATTTAAATTAGTATCTTGGAAAAATAATGAATTATCAACTGAATATTCTATAAAGGCTGAATAACTCGCATTTGATGGTGCTGTAATTGCGAAACCTATATTTTCAATTTCTCTTGTTTTAGTGAATACACTTGAAACTCCTTCGCCACTGCTCTCGGCAACCGACGCATTCATTATTGTTTCAGTAGTCATAGCACCATATCCATTATCTATGAGTTGGACTGCTGTTTCAATATCTGCCAGTTTCCCATTAGCATTTGTAAGTAATACTTCGTTTGCTGCGGCATCGGTTTCAATTGCTGTTAATGTAGTTTCAAGTGTATCTAATTTTCCATTAGTTGAAGTCTGAAGAACTTCCAACGCTGCTAAGTCGGTAGCACACGCTGCTGTAGAAGTTTTAATAGCATCTGTATCACTATCTATCCCAGTAAGTAATACTTCAATTGCTGCGGCATCGGTTTCGATTGCTGTAAGAGTTGTTTCCAAAGTATCTAATTTTCCTTCAACTCCATTCACGTGTCCAATAATATCATCTTGTTTTGCTTCAGTTGAACCACCAGATGCGGCTGATGCGGCCACTCGGAGTTTTCCATCATCATCAATTGATAGTGGAGTATAATCACCATCGGCGGCAAAATCTGCTTGGGAACTTTGTCGAACACCTAACAACATCACACCTTTCTGGCCAGAACTGTGTGCGGCATCTTCAGCGAGAGCAATATCATCCAATGCTTGAACTGATGTTTCTATATTTCCGAGATGAGCCTCAGCATTAGTAAGTAAGACTTCATTCGCTGCGTGGTCTGTATTGGCTGCTGTGAGTAATACTTCAATCGCCGCCAAGTCTGTAGCACACGCTGCTGTAGAAGTTTTAATAGCATCTGTATCAGAATCAATAGTTCCGAGTAATGTTTCATTTGCTGCGTGTTTTCCATTTGCTGCTGTAAGAAGAACTTCGATTGCTGCTTGGTCTGTTTCTATTGCTGTAAGAGTTGTTTCCAATGTATCTAATTTAGAATTAGTAGTAGTCTGTAATACTTCTAATGCTGCGGCATCGGTTTCGATTGCTGTAAGAGTTGTTTCGAGTGTATCTAATTTGCCTTCAACATTATCTACGTGTCCAATAAGAGTTGATTGATTTGCTGAGGTAGATGCTCCACTCGGAAGTCCAATACTTCCAGAAGAAATATTTACATTGACTTTTGAACTTCCCACACAAGTAGCAAGAGATGCTGTGGAAGTATCAATAGTTCCGAGATGTGATTCGGCATCATTTAGTGCCGAGTTAGTTGCTGTATGAAGAACTTCCAATGCTGCTTGGTCAGTTTCAATTGCTGTTAGGGTCGTTTCAAGAGTATCTAATTTAGTATTAGTTGAAGTCTGAAGTGTTTCCAATCCATCAACATATCCAGTAATTGCTGTGAGACTTGCCTCAACACCATCCATATGTCCAATTTGGGTATCTTGTTTTCCTTCCATTGATGTAAGACTTGCTTCCAAAGTATCTAATTTAGTATTGGTTGAAGTCTGTAATGTTTCTAAACCGTCAACAGCAACAGTAATTGCTGAGGCTGTAATTTCAATTTCATTAACAGAACATTCTAATCTTCCAGAAGAATCTAATTTTAATCGTTTGAGACCATTTCCAGCGGAATTTTCAGCGAGTAAGACTTGACCTTGAATATTAGACATTTTATATTATTAGAATATATTATTTTTTAGATATTTTTTCAATTGAAGTTGGTGGACACTTACATACTTTTTCCCCAGTCTTTGGACATCTCTTCGCTGGAGACTTGGCATCTTCTTCTGGAACTGGGGTAGGTGGTTGAATCGGAACATCAATTCTTAGAATTACAGAACTATTTTCATTGAGTTGTGGGTTTGATAAATCTGGATTCAATATCTTAACTCGGATATTATTGATAGGTGTATTCTGATTGAGAACTTGAACTATATCCGAGTTTGCGAGTGGAATGAAATCTTGAGAACTCAGTGATGTTTTCGGAACTACTCCGAGTAATCCGAGAGGGTCGCCTTTACTCACAATATCTTTATATGTTGGGACTAAGTCGGAAGTAATCAAATAGTATCCAAATTTACTCAAAGTCGGAAGTTCTTCTGCTGATATCGGAGTCGGTTTTGCTACAATATTAGTCATTGCTGTGAATGTATGAATTGACCCAGCATATGAATCTTGATTCGAACCAGTTGCTGGCATTTGACTACTCTGAGAACCATCTGGATATATACGCTGTAGTTCTGTTCTTGGTGTATTAAAATCAAAATTATTATAAACTTGGGGGGCTTTGATTGTTCCTTTACCATAGATAACTTCTATATCATAATTGGAAGGATTTGCCAAACTTGAAACAGTCGGAATTACCGAAGTATCTATGGTTGTGTCGGAAGTAATGCCTCTTAACTTTTTGTCCTTAGGTTGGCAGTATTGAACAATTGGTTCAAAATATTCATCTTCATTAAATTGTTGATATGAAAATCCGAGTTTTCCCCACAGAGTTTTTGTTTTCCATATTTTCTCTGCTTGACTTTTCGAACTGAAGAAATCTCTGAAACTTGCGTGTTGAGAATATTCGGCATCGCCAGAGACACTTGGTCTATCTGAGAACTTCATTGCTGTTGCTTGGGCGAAATTATAAACAATTACTCCACCAATTCTGCTTTTAGGTCTTTGGAAACTTGTAATCATTTGTTTCTGTTCTATGGGAGAGGCAGACTCATTACCAGTAATTTTAAATCCGATTTGGTCATCTGTAAAACCTCCCTTAAATACTTGTTTATCATCATTCCAAGAGGTTGGAAATTTGACTCTAACAGAGTAAAATCCAATTGGGTCATCTGGGTCTGGATAACCTTTTGACCCAGCAGATTCACTATCTTTAGTTGCGGCTGGAACAATTTCAATGATTTCTACATACTGACCATTATCTGGGACTGGTAATTTCTGGGAACTTTGGGTGTGAGCAGCATTATCAACTGGTTCTAATTTAGCACCGAGAGTCATAAAAGACGTTGAACCAACATCACCATTACCATCTAAAAATCGGATGTTCTTTAAAACATTAGTTCCAGGGTCTATTTGGGCTCTGAGTTGTGTAGCAGAATTGTCGTCGGTCAGAATAGTTCTCCCCTCAGAACCCCAAATACTTTGATAACTCATATAGGGTTGAGCATCACATATTGTAGCACATCGTTTTAATCCGACACCGACTTCGCCTTTATTTACAATATCATTTCCAAGAATGTCTGTGCTGGGGATTCTCCAACTTGCGTGGAGATTATTTAGAGAGAAGGCAGAGGTATCAGTATCATATTGAATATTTGCTTCTGGAGCACCTATAGTAATACTGGTAGTATTTCCGATTCGATAATCTGCTTTGGCTTTCATATCGGTCGCTGGTTCGTCCGTTCCACCTTGATTAGCCGCTTGAGCCGCTGTAGTTAAATCATTCGCAGCCCATCCAGCAATTGAATATGCTTTCGGAATTGTTTTCAAAGTCAATCCATCCGTAGACATTACCCCAGTAATATCATTATCCATCATATATCCGATATATCCAGTTCCAGCAATTTTTGTTGTAAAATTAGTTCTATTTTTCATATTGATTGCTTTTCTTGCTTCATATGACTCAGCATATTCATAGGCTGGAATGAATGTGTGGTCTGGAATAGTGTTTCCAAATACAGCATTTTGCTTAGGATTTATCTCGGTTAGATGAACCGAATCTGGGGCATCTCGGTATTTAATAGGTTTTATCTTTGTTGTGAATCCTTGAGTTCCTTGATTAATCATTCCATCATATTCATCTGTTAACAGTCCAGATTCATATGGTTTTTGTGGAACTTTTGAATCTGGCACTGCTGTGCCATTCAATTGATTATTTATAAGAGAAACTAACTGTTGAATACCATAGATTCCTTTCGGAACTGTAATTTGTGCCGACAATGCTCTCGGCGAACAATAGTAATTTTCATCATCATTCACAAAGATTTCAACATTAGTCTTTATTCGAGTATCAACTGTAGCGACAGCAGAAACAGCAGCAAAATCTATTAGAGTCCCAGCCTCATTTTGTAAGAAGAATCCAGTTCCATCTGGTTTTAGACTGTGAATCTTACATCCCATAGGAATAATAGTATTTCCGACTTTATCATAAACTCTATCTCCGACTTTCGGTGCTCGAGTAGTAAAATCATTAATAAGTTTATAGCCAGGTTGCTCGGTATCTATTCTGCCTTTTTGAAATTTAGTATCAATTTCACTTGCTGTTCCCTTACCCTCATTCGGAACAACACC
>Ga0181389_1000845_pt1 | contig 12353 bp, 13 predicted proteins | sample 12SPOviralmetaG_FD_130121 | JGI IMG/M metagenome (GOLD analysis project Ga0181389, IMG submission 130121) | Marine viral communities from the oligotrophic San Pedro Time Series (SPOT) site, San Pedro Channel, CA, USA - 12 SPOT_SRF_2010-06-29 | ecosystem: Environmental > Aquatic > Marine > Strait...
AAATAGGAGTAACTAGATTTACAGACGATACTTATAATGAAAATCAATTGTGGAAAAAAGTGAAACAATATAATGGTTGTATTTATGGATTTGATCGTGAGATTTCATTAAGTAATTTTAATTATATGGATGAGATTTATACAATAGATATTAGATGTAGTCCTAATACTAAAAAATCACCACCACATATTTATGGAATAGGTAAAGTAAGATTTGTAACTAAACCAGAATGGCGTTCAAGAATATATAGTAATCAAGAATACAATCGATTTGTTTATAAAGGAAATATTTATAAAAAAAGGGAAGAGTTGATAATGGATGATGATAGTGAAGAAACGATAAAAATGTTGGAAAAAATGTTATGTACTGGACCGAAACATTTTAAACGAGGAGATGGATTAACTAAATTAACATATGAAAGAATAATGGCTTATAACCCTAATGCTAAACCAATACCTCAACGATGTTCTAAGTGTGGTGCTTTAAAAAAGGGTCATAAAAATTGTAAAAAAAAAGATTCAAAGGTGAAATTTATAAAAATAAAACGATGTAAAATATGTCATGATCCATTAAAACAAAATGGTGGATTGTCTCATATTTGTTTAGGTAGAAAAAAAAACATAGAATTTTTGGAAAAAGTGTTAAAATTATTAAAAAAACTTGATAAAAATATAATAGCAAAATAAATTATTAAATAAATATAACATATTTATATAATAACTATGAGTGATAATACCGATTTTGATGTTGATAATTATAGTATGAGTGATTTAATCCATATATTAAAATTGCAACAAAAAGCGCCATTAACAAAGGCAGATATTATAGAGGCAATTGAAAATATGGTAGAAGAATTTGAAGGACAAGAAAAATATATAAAGTTTTTTTTGAATGTTCAAAGTAAATTATTGGAAGAAAAGGATATATATACAGAATCGTTAGCAGTTTCACAATCAGAAAAAGATATAGAAACTATAAATGAAATGCATGAATTAATAAAAAAAGTTGCTCCTGATGCTATTATACAAACTCCTGCACAACTAAATGGTTCAAACAATAATAATATATCTGAAACCAACAGAATTATAAGTTTTGATAGTCACTTTAGACCTATGTTGGATCCTGTATCTGTTGCTGGATGTCCTAGTATAACACAAGAAAATTTCAATCAATTGACTCATGATCCTAGTGATTATGTATTAAATTTATCTCAACCTATAACCAATGTAACAAAAATAAAATTGGTAGATGTGTCTATCCCTATGAGTTGGTATGTATTTAGTGGTGATTATGGGACCAACTATGTGGATATTTCGATTAATGATACACATACATTATTAACAATACCAGAAGGGAATTATGATAGTTCTACTATTATAAATGAAATGAATACAAAGGCAACTAGTGCTAATTTGTCTATTGTTTTTTCATACAACTCAATTAATGGAAAAATATCAGTAGTAAATAATACTGGTAATACTATACAAATTAATTGGTATTATCCTATAAATACGGGTTCATGTGGGTATGCTCAAGGACAGAAAATGGATTATAATTTGGGGTGGTTATTAGGATTTAGAGAAAAAAGTAATTTGCTTTCAAATGGAGTTACATTAACCGCTTCTAGTATATTGAATGTAAAAGGATTTGATTATTTGTTTATCTCATTAGATGATTTTGCTAATAACAAACCAAATCCAGATTTAATTACAAATGTAAAGCAAAAAGATAGGTATAAATTACCTTCTTATTACAATAGACATACTATGGATAAAGATTGTAATGGAGCCACATTCCCTACTAACTGTTTGCCTGAAAAATCAGGTTGTGGTATGGTTCCTCATGATCCAGATAATAGAAGTAATTTATCCCAAGCACAACAGTTCACGATAGAACAAATAAAAGCAACAATGATTGGTGGAATAGATGTAGATAGATATGGAGCACCTAGCGCGGCAGATTTATTAGCAAAATTAGTAGTTGATTTTAAATTTAATGAAAAGGTAATGTTAAGTGATTTAAATATTATAGGAGAAAGGGTATATTTTGCACCAGTAACATTCAGAAAATTTAAAGTTAAACTATTATCTAAGTTTGGCCATGTTATTAATTTAAATGAGAGAAATTGGTCATTTACAATTCAAACAACAGAAAATTATTAAACAATTCTACAACAACTATATCTTAATTGTTTTGGTGTATCTAATTCGATAGTGCATTTTTTAATTCCCTTAATTTTGACATTTTTATCTTTTGTTTCTTGGTATATATATTTTGTAAATTCTTTAAAACATTCATTTACATTACAACCGGATTTTGCGCTTACCCCATAAAACATAATATTATTATCATTACAATAATCTGTGATTAAACTAAAATTTGCTTTTTCATGAAAAGAATCTATTTTATTAAGAAGAACCATAAAAAATACATTGGGGTTATTAGAAGATTGTTTTTTATAATATTCTTCTCTCCAATATTTTATGTTGTCTAATTGTTTTTTTGTATAATCATCAATAACAATAATTACACCTATTGTGTCTTTAAAATAAGATTTTATAATGGAACGAAATGCTTCTTGACCTGCTGTATCCCAAAGTTGCATTTTAACAAATGTTTTATCTATACATATAGTTTTACAAGAAAAATCAACGCCTATTGTAGTGTTATAATTATCATTATAATCATTAAAAACATATTGTCTTGTTAATGATGTTTTACCTACACCGGCTTCTCCTATCACAACATATTTATAAATATAATCAAAATAAGGAATGGTTTTGTTATCAGTCATATAAATTAGTATGATATAAAACTTTTATATTTTCTTAAACTAAAATATAAATAGTTTAAATATTTATAACGTATTTTATATATCAATGGAATTAATGACTTCAAATATAAAAGAAAAAGCGGATATGATACTTGAGCCTTTACAAGTAATGATTGAATTAAGTATGTTGGCTTATTGTGAGATTGGAACAAAATTAAGTGTAGACAGTAACTTATTAAGATTACATCCTCCTTCTTATACCCAAGGTATAGTTAGATGGTGGAAAAATGATAAAAAGCAAGATATACATTATTTATTTCACGCAATAAGAAGATATTATATATGGTATAAAACACAAGACCATAAAATATTTAATTTTATATTGGAAAAAGCGATTATAGGTTTAAATAAACTAATAGAAACTTATAAAAAATGTGATGAGCGTTCTATATTACAAACCCTTTCATTATATAAAAATGTGTTGGATTTGGATAATTCGGATTTGTTTAAAGATAAATCGGCAGAGGCAATAAACATGGATAAGGTGTTTAAAAATATAATAGATATTTATGATGATAAAATGATAAGGGTGGTATACAATACATTATTATTGATGGAAGAAAGTAAAACTTCTCAACAAACATTGGATTATTATTTGATTGCGTTAAAGCATTTTATGATACCAATCAATGAAAAAATAAGAAATTGGATACAGGAAAATCTAGTAGTATAATAGCATCGTTAATATCAACCATATTGTTAATTCATATATAATATATTATTATGTATGAATTCATTTTTTAGATCTTTTAGATTTTTTACCTTTTCTTTTCTTTTTACCTTTTTTTCTAGTTTTTTTTACCTTTTTAGCCCTTCTTTTTTTTGATTTTTTATTATGTGTTTTCTTTCTTCTTCTTTTTTTACCACCATTTATATTATCTGGTGGTTGTTGTTGTTGTTGTGTTTGTTGATTCATTAATACACGTTGTTGTGGTTGTTGATTCTGATTCGTTAATACACGTTGTTGTGGTTGTTGTTGTTGTTGTGTTTGTTGATTCATTAATACAGGTTGTTGTGGTTGTCGCAAGCGATGTTGTATTCCTGTAGAAAATCCAAAACCAAATGTAGTCACATTGAAACCACCATCCATAACATGCCATAACGCAATTGCAACAAATGTTGAGAAAATAAACGTAGCCATTGTAGCCCCTATTTGTGATAAAAATATAAGTTCATATAAAAATGAACTTATTACGTGCATTACATAGAACAAACGATTTAAACCAAATTGTCCACCACTACCAATCCAATCCCACCATGTTGGTGGTTCTTGCTCCACAGGCGCAGTGGTAGGTCCGCTAAATATCCCACTTACATAGTCGCCCCACCCAGGCGTAGGGGCTGGCGTAGGGGCTGTTAAACCATTGATACCACCACTAACATTTGTTATCACGCTAAATACACGCCATACTTGATAAGTCATAACGATACCACCAATAAACGTTATTAAAAAAACAGTATTTGCTAGGTAACGTTTTTCGCGATCTCGTCTATTCTCATTTTCTATTGGATCAAGCAACGCATCAAATGCTCTCAGTCGAATACTTTCATCTGGTGATTGCAGTGCTAATACACCCAAATTAGTAACTTGACCAGTTACATTTAAATTTGTATGATACAATGTTCTATTATCCCCGCGTTGTATTGTTATACTATTAATTGACTCTGTTATGTTATTAGTAAAATCTCGAGCCTGGGTTTCGGTCACAACTGGTAATTCATTTTGTTGAGTACCATTATTAATATGTGTGGCGAAGTTATTGGTGATTATGTCTCTTGCTTCATTTGTAATATTTTCTATATCCTCATCCCCAACACCACCACCTTTCATTTTATTAGATGATTTAGTATTCAATAAGTTTTCGTTCCGTTTTTGAATTTGTTCACATATTCCTTTTAATTTTTTTTTTAATTCTTTTGTTCTTTTTTTACCAAAAATATCAATATTTTTGGTTAATGAACCTAATAAAATGTCAGTTACCTTCTTTATTTCAACATTTTCTGTATTTATCATTTCTTTTGTAATTTTAGGCTGTTTGTTCTTTTTGTTTTTTTTTGTTTCAGAAGGCATTATATAATACCTATATATTTTTATTAAATAATACTATATTTATTTCTTGTAAAAAAGTCTCCAAAAAAAGTCTCCAAAAAAAGGCACCATTAGAACAGGTACTGATTTTCCTAAGGGTGCCTTTTTTTGGAGACTTTTTTACAAAACAGTGCCTTTTTTACAGAATTTCAATATTTTCCATCATTCCATTCATTTACTATTTTAACACCATTAATCATAATAAAATGTTTGATGTATTAAAAAGTATGGTCTCTTGTAAAAAAGTCTCCAAAAAAAGTCTCCAAAAAAAGGCACCCTTAGAACACTTTTTTTACTAAAAGTTTTTTGAGATTTGAGAAAATCCTGAACGAGAAATTCTGAAAATGCAGAAAAAGTTTTGACAAAAAAGTGTTCTAAGGGTGCCTTTTTTTGGAGACTTTTTTACAAAATTCAATAATATATTATTATTTTATTTATTCAACTCATAAATGGTTTCAAATAATTAATGTTATTTATTATTTGAAAAATGAAAAATCGAAAAAAAAGCCTTATTTTGTAAAAAAGTCTCCAAAAAAAGGCACCATTAGAACAATAATAAAAAAAAACTTAGAGATTTTTTCTTTTTTTAATATAAATGACAAGAAAAAAAAGCAAAAACTACTCTAAAACTACTCAAAAATCGGCATTTTCCAACAATGCCTTTTACTGCAATTGCTGTGACTATTTATCGTCTAATAATTCGAATTATAAAAAGCACCTTCGCACCAACAAACATTTAGAAAACTACTCTAATTTTTCAAAAACGAGCAAATCTCTCGTCTCAGTAAAAAACAAATTTTTTTGTAAACATTGTGACTATTCTACGTCACGTAAGTCTAACTGGTGTAGACACATTAACAGCATAAAACACATGAAACAAACGAGCAAAAACGAGCAAAAAACGAGCAAACAAGACGACGCCTTACCATCAATGGAAGATTATAATAACCTTTTAGACGAGATTGAGACGTTAAAAACAGAAAAAATCACAAAAAACCCAAAAAAATCACAAAAAAAGCAAGATAATTTTGATATGGAAATGTTAAAAAGTCAAATAAATAAAATTATTGAAAGTCAAAATGAAATAAAGAATTCAAAAATAGGGAATACGACAATTAATAATTATAATAATAATAATATATCGATAAATTTATTTTTGGATAATTATTGTTCGAATGCTAAGAGTGTTCAGGAATTTTTAAAAAACGTTACTTTTGAATTAACGGATATTATTAGTAATAATTTATTAATAGAGGATTATTTATCAAAAAAGTTAATTAAAAATTTACAAGATATGCCTATAACGGAGAGACCGATACATTGTACGGATAATAAAAAAAAGAATTTTATGGTGAAAGATGAAACAAGTGGTTGGGTTCAAGATAATGGTATGGATTCAAGTGGATCATTATATAATAAAGTAAATCATTTACAAGACAAAGCATATATAGAGTTTTTTAATGAATATGATAAGGCAAATCCATTACCACATGATACAGAAAAAGAAAGAATAAAATGTCAGATATCTAGTGATATGATAACAAGTAAACATAAAAATAACAAAAATGCTATTATAAATATAGCAAATACGATGTCTATAACGGAAGCGATGGATGGTTCATTATTAAATAATAAAATAAATGATTAATATAATGGGGACAGTTATGAGTATAATTTCATCATATAATTATAATAAAAAAGGTGAGGAATATATATATAATAATAATAGTTATGATAATATATATATGGGAAATGTTTTAAGTAAAATGAGGGAAACGATGGAACAATCATTAATGAAAATTAGGAAAAAGTTACGAAGAGATACTAGAGCAGAAGAAATTTATAAAGAAATAAATCAAGAAGATGTTTCTATTGAGATGAGAAAAAGTCAGATATTTGTTTAGGTATGTAATAACTTAAAAAAATATCAATAAAAATAGTATAATGAAGTTACACAAAACATCTATTTGTACAAAAGTTATGTCTTTTATAGGCATTTTTTTATTACTTTCTCCTTTACAAGTTACAAGCGCAAGACCTTATAATACAAAAAGTAATCGTTATATCCGACAAAATACCAAACCAGTTTATACGCAAAAACAGATTAATAATGCGTGGATTAAAGTGCCATGGAGTCATGGAGGTCATTATTGGCATAATACATTAACGCGAGATGATCAAGATAATACACCATCATGTTATTTAAATAATTAGGTATTTAACCAATTTAATAAAAGAATATCATCATAAGCAATAAAACAAATTAAACAATAATATATTATACCATATATATTTATTTGATGTATGTAATTATAAAGATAAATAAAATGTATAGACCAATTTATAAAACATGTTAATAAATACGTTTGTTTCGCTTTTTCTTTGCTTTTTTTTTGCTCTTCTTGGGACAATAAAAATCTCATACCAAGACAATAATTAACATTATATGAGTAACAAGATAAAACACAATATAAGGCTAATAATTTTGATATAGCATTTGCTTTATTCCAATTGAGTGTTGTGTTGATAATACACAAAATAGTTGTAATTGAATGATGAATAATAGTGGATTTGGATAAAGGCATATTTTTGATTAAAGCAATGGTATCACCAGAAACATATAAAGCACCAATAAAATGCATATAATTACTATGGTCACCAATATTAAATAATACAAGAAAATTAAATGGTATTGTAGAAATGGAAATATATTTTAAAATGTTATATTTTATATAATTTTTAACTATGTAATTTTGTCTTTCAATATTATATTCTTTAAATTTTGTATATTTCCATTGAAAAAAAATATTTGTAATGGGATACAATACGTAATTAAAACTACAACAACAAACTATATACCATAAAGGGTTCATTAAGATTACTTTAATAAATATATTTAAATATATTAAGTAAATGTTTAAACATCTCTCCCATATTAGTAAATTGAAGAAATTTTATTATTAATAAATACTATTAATAATAAAATGAATTATATATTGATTGACGGTAGTTATTATTGCTTTTATAGATATTATGCTATTCATGCTTGGTTTCGCAATGCACATAAAGAAGTAAAGGTGGAAGATCCATTTCAAAATGAATTATTTGTGGAAAAGTTTAAAAAAATGTTTATTAATAAAATAAAAGAATTGCCAAAAAAGTTGAAACTTGATGATTGTAGAATAATAATTGGTAAGGATTGTTCTAGAAAAGATATATGGAGAAATGGTTATAGTGGAACATATAAGGAAACAAGAGTATATGACGATAGTTTTATGGGAGGACCATTCTTTAAAATGGCATATGATACATTATTTTATGAAGCTGGTATAAAAAAGTCAGATATATTGTATTTAAATAAATTGGAAGCAGATGATTGTTTGGCTATATTGGCAAAAGATTTAATAAATCAAAATGAAAACAATAAAGTGACTATTATAACAGGTGATATGGATTATTTACAATTGGCACATTCTCAAATAAACTTGATAAATTTAAGATTGAAACCATTAGCAACAACTAAAAATTCAACAGGCGATCCAAAACAAGATTTGTTTATAAAAATAGTAACAGGTGATAAATCCGATAATATAAGTGGTGTATTTCCAAAATGTGGAAAAAAAACAGCAATAAAGTATTGGAATGACAAAGAATTATTTAAAAAAAAGTTACATAGTAATGAAGAGTATGTGAAAAAGTATGAAAATAATAAAAAAATAATAGATTTTAATGAAATACCACAAGAATTAGTAGTAGAATTTAAAGAAAAATATCCAAATTTATTCCATTAAATTGATTAAATATTAAATATAATTTTTATTAAGTATTTAAATAAACAATGGAATGTTCGGTATGTTATGTTGATTTAACAGTTAAAAATATAGTAAATACAAAATGTAATCATATATTTTGCCAGGAATGTTTTTGGAAATGGGCAGATGAAAATAATAGTTGTCCAATGTGTAGAGGAACTATTATATCAAAAAGCAAAATAATGAAAGAAGAGGAAGAAATAAGAAATAATATTTATAGTTTGATGTTGGAGGAAACTCAATATTATGATTCGCTGAGTTATTTACAAAATGAATTGTATGAATTAGAAAATAAGATTTTTGAATTATCAAAATTTAAGAAACATCCTGAAAAATATATGAATGAATATATGAAAAAAAGAGATGAGTGGATAAAAGAAGTAAAGGAAAAAACCAAAAAACAGAAAGAAGATGTTATTACCCAAATAAAAATGTATAATGTGTTATATGATAATTATAAAGAAGTGTTAAATCAAATTAATTTTGAGAATGAAAATGGACCGATAGATATAGAATTAGATATAGAATTAAATTCATTATTAAATGAACCATTATTTCAGATAGGATTAAATTCTATGGATGAAATTATAAGAACACCCAGTCCTAGAAGTGTTTTACAATCACCACCGCCTTTAATAAGAATGAATAATAGGTAAATTAAATATAACTTTGTATTAGTCTACAAACTCCTTCATAACCATTAAGTTTTTTTCTTAATGTCAAAGCAATTATAACATCTTTATAATGATATAAATAAATATATTTATTTAAAAGATTTAAGGTTAATTCCATATATCTTATCTGTTTTGGTCTCAAATTAGAATAATATCCTTTGATTGCGTGTTTTATTTTTATTTTATTTTTTAATGCGCATTTATAAATAGTTACATTAAGCTTTTGTTCTAATTCTTCTCCCTTTCCTTGATTAATTAATAATAATCTTCTTTTTAGATGTAAGAATATACATCGAAGGCTTTGTGTTTGGGATAATGCTACACAATGATCCGGTAAATCAAAATTATCTGCCTTATTAAATAGTTTAATTTTTTTGTTCATGAAGTTGGTTGTTCCTTGTATTGAATAGTCCATTGTATTTCGCGTGTTTAATAAAAATTATATTATAGTACATTTTTTTAATCAATTTGTTTTTTAAATAGTTCTTTGAACATTATTATTATCATCTAATCTAACAGCAGTTTGTCTAGTTATTGCTGGTGGAGTTAAAATAGAGTTATTATCATCAAATCTAACAGCAGTTTGTCTGGTCATTGCTGGTGGAGTTAAAATAGAGTTATTATTATATCTTGGAATTTGTAATAAGGGAGGTATTTGTAGAGTATTTTGTGTAGTAAAATGAGATGGAGCAGAAGTAGTTCGTTGCATAGTGGAGAAGGACATATCTGGGTTATTACCATGTAAAGAGTCGGTTATATTTTGACTAAGAGAACGGAAACCTTGATATATTGGTGCTGTTGTTTCATCTGTAACAACATTCATATCTACTTGTATGGATTGGTCCATACCAAATCCAAATCTTTCTCCTGTTTTGATAGCATCAATATTAGCTCCCATAAATATACAATGAACATTTTTCTCTTTTAATTGTGTAATTTTATTTTTTAAATCATAATGTCCAAATGTTGACATATTGTCTTCGCCATCTGTAAGTAATACAAACCAAGACATAATATCTTTATCTTTTAATGTATCTAATTTTTCAGATAAAATATTTAGTTCTTCTATTGCACTATCAACAAGTTTTGTGGAACCATATGTTTTAAAATTAATTTTATTTGTATCAACAGCGTTTAGATCTCCAAAATCACTATTATATGGAGGTGATACAGGATAAACTACACTTCTAGTAGTGGAAAATGTTGAAATTCTAAAATAACATTCTTGGGCATCTTCGGCAGTTTCTTTTGTTTCATTGATAAATGAATGTAATGAAGTGATTAAAGTGGGTAAGATGCTACCCATCGACCCGGAACGATCAATTAATATAGAACCGACAATTGTTTTTTTAGTATTAGTTGTAGTAAAATTCATATTGTATTATAATAAAAGTTAAGTTATATATTTTTAAAATCAATTTTAATTAAGCAAAAATATAAAATACCTTATATTATATATGTCATGTTTTAATAATTATAAAAGCACTGTAATAGAATATAGAAATATCATAGGAGAACAATCTGAACTTATAGAAAAGCAAAAAAATCAAATAAAAGAAATGGAAAGTGAAATGGAATCTTTAAAAGAAGCGTGTAAAAACAATTCCAAGTTTGAAGATTATTTTAAATTTTATGTTAAGGATAGAAAAAAGTATGATAAAATATTTGATGAAGTAAATAGAATACTTGTTAAATATAAATGTTAAATGTATTTAAAAAAACAAAGTAATATATAATATTAATGGATAATCTTGTAAAATATAATAAGGATGATCATGAATATATTATTAATGGAGGTATAATGATGTATGAATATAATAAAAAATTTGGAAAAATGTCTAAAAATTTGGATGAATTTAAAAAAGATATGGAAAATAGTAAAGATTTATTGATAGAAAAGGAAAAAAATAGTAAATTGGGAGAGAAAATAATGCAAATGGAGAGAGAAAATGACGATTGTAAGGAAAAAATACTGAAAATGGAGAAAAAAAATATGGAAATAAGAGAAACGTTTTTAAATAAAGAAATGGATATAAAAACGAATTTATATAATGCGTTTGAAAAAAAAATAAGGAGTAAAGATGAACAAATTATAAATATTCGAGATAATATTATAAAAAAAGAGGAAGCAAAACATGAATATTTGAAAAAAGAATTGGAAAGGGAGCGTGAAAATAGAAAAAATGAAATAAATAGGATACAAGATTGGTTAAATACGGAAAAAAGTAACAATGAATATTTGAAAAAAAGGTTTGAAAGTGACTTGGAGAGAGAAGTTAATAATCAAACTAAATGTTACAAGGAAGAATTGGAAGAATATAAGAAACAATTAAAGGAATATTATGATAAATATGAAAATAAAAATAAAGGAAAGATATTTGAGGATGAATTTTATAGAAAAGTGGAAGAATATAATGATAAAGAGGAGGGTAATAAGTGGAAGATAAGTCATGTGGGAAGTAAATATGGAGGAATGTGTGATATTATTTTTCAACATAAGGATACAAAACAGATTATTTTGGTAGAATCAAAAAATAATTTAAATAAAAATCCAGTTCCAACCAAAGATGTGGATAAATTTTATAGAGATGTATTGGATGTTACGAATAATGCTGTTGGGGGTATTATAATTTCAACCGCTAAGATACAAAAAAAGAGGTCTTTTGAAAGAGAAATAGTGCAAAACAAGTTATTTATTTTTATTTCTCATTTTTCTTTGGATAATATTGGTCAATTATTTTGTAATTTGGAATATATGATAGGAGAAAATAAAACAAATAATAATGAGTTAAGTAAAGAAGATAGAAATGAATTATTAGTGAAACAATATGATTATTATGTAGAGGAAGGAAATATTCATAAAACTAGATCAAAGAAAGCCTATGAAAAATCAGAGGAAATAAGAGAAATTTATTATAAATTAAATCAAAAAGACATAAAAATAA
>Ga0181389_1000849_pt1 | contig 12317 bp, 7 predicted proteins | sample 12SPOviralmetaG_FD_130121 | JGI IMG/M metagenome (GOLD analysis project Ga0181389, IMG submission 130121) | Marine viral communities from the oligotrophic San Pedro Time Series (SPOT) site, San Pedro Channel, CA, USA - 12 SPOT_SRF_2010-06-29 | ecosystem: Environmental > Aquatic > Marine > Strait...
AGAAGAAGTAAAAGAAGAAGTAAAACAGGAGGCTGCTGAAGAAAAAAAGCCAGAAGAAAAGACATCGAAAGAAGATATAATTAATAATTTTTTATCTGATAAATATAAAATTGATATAGATTCTTTAGATACCGTTCTTAAAAATAATGAAAAAAAGCAAGAGCTTCCAAAAGAAGTTGAAAAGTATCTTGAGTACAAAAAAGAAACAAAAAGAGGTTTAAATGATTATGTCAAGCTTCAGCAAGACATAGATGATTTAGATGAGGATAGTTTACTTAGAAATTTTTATAAAGAAAATAATCCTGGACTTGATGATTCTGATGTAGATTTTTTAATTAACGAAAAATTTGCATACACAGAAGATACGGATAATGAGTATGAAATAAAAAAGAAAACTCTTGCAAAAAAACAAGAATTATTTAAAGCTAAAGAGCATTTTAATAGTTTAAAGGAGAGATACAAAGCTCCACTTGAGTCAAGTGATGAGAATGTGCCAGAAAACTATAAAGAAGCTTTTAAGTTTTTTAGTAATTATAAAGAAGAGTCAGCAAAGCAAGAAAAAGCAACGCAAACTCAACGTGAGGTTTTTAATGATAAGACTAACAAGTTTTTTAATGATGATTTCAAAGGTTTTGAATTCAACTTAGGAGAAAGTAAGCTTACATATAAGCCTAAAGATGTTAAAGAAACTGTAGATAATAACAGTGATTTGACAAACTTTATAAACAAACATGTTGATGACAAAGGGTTGTTAAAAGATGCTGGTAAATATCATACAGCTCTTTCTATGGCTATGAACCCAGAAAAATATGCTAAGTTCTTTTATGAGCAAGGCAAATCGGATGCGGTTAATGAAGTTGTAAAAGACGGAAAAAACATAGAAATGTCTGTAAGAAATAATGTTGATTCTTCAAAAAGTGGAACTAAGTTTAAAGTATTGCAAGATAATGCAAACTTTAGTTCTGGATTAAAAATTAAAAAACGTTAAACATTAAAAAAAATTATTTAAAATGGCACAATCTATTAATTTTACTAACGGCTCTATAGGCGGTAGTACATCATTGACACCTGCACCAGTAAAAAAATTAGCAAACGAAAATTACATGAGTAATGCTGATTATACTTTTGCACAACAATATCTTCCAGATTTATATGAAAAAGAATTTGAAAGATATGGAAACAGGTCTATCGCTTCTTTCTTAAGAATGGTAGGCGCTGAGATTCCTTCTAGCTCTGACTTAATTAAATGGAGTGAGCAAGGAAGATTACATATTCAAGCTTCTGGTACTATTACAGACTCAGATACTATTGGTGTATCAGGACATGACTTTAGAGTTAATCAAACTATTATTGTTTCTAAATCAGGATCTCAAGCTAAAGCTTTAATTACAGCAGTAGCAACTGATTCTATTGACGTAGCTACTTTTGCAACTCAAGATTTATTACACGTTACAGGTAGTGACGGAGCGGGACCTTTTGATGCAACAGATGCTGTAACAATTTTCGTTTATGGTTCTGAATTTAAAAAAGGATCAAGCGGAATGGTTGGTTCTCTTGAAGCTGATTTTGAAGCTAAAGAAAACAATCCAATCATCATTAAAGATAAGTACGAAGTAAGCGGATCTGAAATGGCACACGTTGGATGGGTAGAAGTTACTACTGAAAATGGAGCAAACGGATTCTTATGGTATTTAAAATCTGAGCATGAAACTAGATTAAGATTCGAGGATTACCTAGAGACTTCAATGGTTGAAGGTGAACCAGCTGCTTCTGGATCTGGAGCTTTATCTGCAGGTTACAAAGGTACAAAAGGTCTTTTCTACGAAATCGAAAACAGTGGAAACACATCAAGTGGAGATATCGGAGACAGAACTGATCTTGAAAATATTGCTAAAGTTCTTGATAAAGAAGGAGCAATTCAAGAAAATGTATTATTTGTAAACAGAGATACATCTTTTAAAATCGACACAGTATTAGCTGCTCAAAACAATAGTGGAGCATCTACTTCTTCTTATGGTTTATTCGATAATGACGAAGATATGGCTTTAAATCTTGGATTTACAGGATTTAGAATCGGATATGACTTTTATAAGTCTGACTGGAAATACTTAAACGACGCTACTACTAGAGGTAATATTGGTGGAGTTGATGGTATTTTAGTTCCTGCTGGGACAACTACTATTTACGATCAAGTATTAGGAGAAAATGCAAAAAGACCTTTCTTACACGTAAGATATAGAGTCTCTCCTACTGAAGACAGAAAATACAAGTCTTGGGTAACTGGATCTGCTGGTGGTGCATCTACATCAGATAAAGACAATATGGAAGTTCATTTCTTATCAGAAAGAGCTTTATGTACAATGGGAGTTAACAACTTCATGTTGATGCAATAATCTTAACGGGGGAGGGATTTATCTTTCCCCCTTTTTTTTAATCTAATTAAATTTTAATATAATGGCAGTACAAACAAAAAACACAGGGTATTCTATAATTTTTCCAAAACTTGAGAGAAAAAAAAGAATATTTCTTTTAAAAGGTAATAAAACACCTATCAGACATATGATTAATGTTAAACATACGTCTTCAAAACCCTTAACATACTTTGATGGACAACTTAATAGAGCATTAAGGTGGGCTACTAATCAAATATCTCCTTTTGTTGATGAACAAGATGGAATAGCAACTATTGAACCAATTACATTTAAAGATGGAAAGTTAATAGTAGAAGATTATAATTTAAATCTTCAAAAGTTCTTACTTATGCATCCAGAGTTTAACAAAAAGTTTTATGAGTTTGACCCAGAAAAAAATGCACAAGATGATGTAGAGACTATGGTTTCTTCACTAGACGCACAAGTTGCAGCAAAAGATATGGATATAAACGACTTAGAGGCTATAGCAAGAGTTGTTTTAAAAAATAAAAACTTAATATCAAGAATGACATCTTCTGAACTTAGAAGAGACATGATTATATGGGCTAGAAATAACTCGTCTGAATTTATGGATCTTTTAAATGACGAAAATTTAAAACTTAGAAACATAGCTGTAAGAGCTGTTGAAATGAATGTTTTACACGTTAAATCCGATAACAGAACTGTTGTTTGGGGAGACAATAAGAAAGAAAAGATTATTGTAGTTCCTTATGGAGAAAACGTTTATTCAGCACTAGCTGTGTATTTTAAGACTGATGAAGGTCTTGATGTTCTACAAAATATTACAAACAAATTGTAATATCCTTAGTTATTTTTATATGCAAAGAAAAGAGGCCTGAGATATGACCTCTTTTTTTTTATTACTTTTGTAGAAAATATCTCCTATGATAAATAGTGTAAGAAATACAGTTTTATTTCTATTGAATAAAGACAATCGAGGATACATCGCTCCTTCTGAATTTGATTATTTTGCAAAACAAGCTCAGTTAGAAATATTTGAAAATTATTTTTCTGATTATTCTAGAGCTGTTTTATTACAAAATCAAAGAAAAAGAGCTTTGGGTTATGGTGATAGTGTTGTTCAAATACAGAACAAAATAGATTTATTTGCAACAAGTTCTACATTACAATACACTGATGTAGGTTCTGTAAGTGTTGGAGGTGAAGATGATTATTTTTCTTTTCCATCTAATTTATATAAGCTTATCAATTTAACTTATAATGGAAAAGTTTTACAAGAAATAGCCAAACACAAGTTTGATATGATTGTGAACAGCAATTTAACTCAACCAACTGTTACATACCCAGTATTTAAAAGAGAAGGTGTAAAGGTTTTTGCAAGACCTCTTAGTATTTACTACACGGCTGCAACTCCACAGGGTTCTGAAATTTCTTTAAAATGTAATTATATAAAAAAACCATCAGATCCGCACTGGGGATACAATACAATATCTTCTGACCCAGTTTATAATCAAGATACTTCAGTAGATTTTGAAATATCAAGTGCAGACGAAACAGAATTAGTAATAAAAATATGCAAATTTGCAGGTCTTAGTATTAGAGAAAAGGAAGTATTAGAAGTTACTAATGCTATTGAGACACAAGAATTTCAAAAACAAAATACTTAATTAGATGCCAAAAATAGGACAAAGCATATCGCAAAGAGAGTATTACCAAAATAATGGTAATGACCCATCAGGTGAAAACTGGGGTACTTATCAATATTTATTATTAGAAGACATAATTAATAATTTTTTATTGACTTATGTTGGAGATGACAAGGTAATCAACAAAATAGACAGAAACGAGGTTGTATTTCACGCTAAAAGGGCTATACAAGAGCTTAACTACGACGCCTTAAGGGAAGTGGTTGGCTTTGAGGTTCAAGTCCCTGAAACGCTTAAAGTACATTTACCACATGATTTTGTAAATGCTGCAAAAATATCTTATGTAGGTGATGATGGTATGACACATCCTATACCACAAAATTACAACTCAAAAATTACAGATTCTTATTTACAAGATAATTCTGCAACAAGAAATATATTGATGGATAATGACGGTAATGCTTTGAAAGGAACAGCTATAATTGAAGATAATTGGAAATCAAACACAAATGATAAGTTAACACAACCAGACTCTTATGCTTTAGGTAAAAGATTTGGTTTAGACACAGGTTCTGCAAATCATAACGGAAGTTATTTAATAGATAAAAACAAAGGATACATATTATTCAGCTCAAACCTAAAAGATAAAAATATTATTATAGAATATGTTTCTGATGGGCTGTATGGATATGCTGATAGTGAAATCAAAGTACATAAACTTGCTGAAACTTTTATGTATGACTACTTACAATCCACAATTTTAAAATCTAAGTTTGGTATTCAAGAATATATAGTAAGAAGAGCGCAAAAACAATCTTATGCTTCTCTTAGAAATGCAAAAATAAGACTGAATACTATAAAACTAAGCGAGTTGACACAGATATTAAAAGGAAGAGATAAGTGGATTAAATAATATGAAATTAAGTAGTAATTTTTCAAAAGGTAAACTCAACAAAGATGTTGACGAAAGGTTAGTTCCAAAGGGAGAATACACTGATGCTTTAAATATTCGTGTATTAAACTCTGATGGATCTGATGCCGGTGCAGTAGAAAACGAAAAGGGTAATACAAAATTAACTTTTAATTCAGAATCAGGGAACCCTATGTGTATAGGTTCTGTTTCTGATGAAGCTAATGAAAAAATATACTGGCTTTCTGTTAATGACTCTGGACATTCTTTTATATATGAGTATGATGTTATAAAAAAATTAAGTGCAGTTGTATTAGCAGATACAAGGTCTGGTGACGATCAAGTTTTAAATTTTAATAAACTTAATAAAATTACAGGTATAGATATAATTTATAATATAGTATCTGATAAAAATTTATTATTGTTTACTGATGGCATAAATCCTCCAAGAAGTGTAAGTATAGAAAGAGCTAAAGGTTATGGAACAAATAATTTTGATGAAGATGATATAAATCTTTACAAAAAACCACCAAGAAATGCACCTACAGTTTCACCATATAACACACCTAAAGTAGATGAAAACTCCGTAAAAGAAAGGTTTTTTTCTTTTGCATATAGATATAAGTATCTAGATGGAGAATACTCTGCATTATCTTCTTTTTCACATTATCAATTTGTTCCTGGTAATTTTGATTTAGATTTTAGCACCATGGAAAACAAAGCCATGGTTAATGTATTTAACGCATATAGAATTAAATATAACACAGGAGACAAAAGAGTCACAGATATACAGGTTTGTTTTAAAAACCCAAAAGAAGGTATAGTATATGTAATAGACAATATAAATAAGAAAGAAAATTATTTTATAGACAATGTAGAAAAAACGCTTTCTTTTAGTAATAAAAAAATATACAGATCTCTACCTAAAGATGAAATTAATAGAATATTTGACGACGTCCCTTTAACTGCAAAAGCTCAAGAGTTTATAGAAAACAGATTAGTTTTTGGGAACATAACAAGTCAATATGATCTTTTAGAAAATGTAGACGATATAAATGTCATAAGAATTGATTATAAGGCAGAAAAAGTATCATCTCCTCAAGAAGGAACAGAAGGTACTTCAAGTATAGATTCTTCAGAAAGAAAGCTAACTTTAGATTTAACAGGAAAAAGTTTAAGTAAAGGCAGTTATTTGTTGCTTGGAGCAGATTTAGCTTCTGACCAAGCTGGATCCTCTCCAAATCTTTATTTTGATGGAACTTTTACAGGAAATAACGCAATACAGCTGTCTCAAACATATTCTAATGCTATTGAATTAGCTAATTCTGACGATTTCTCTGAGCTTTTAACTTTTTTAACTGGTAATTTTGTTCAAAACGTAAACACAACAGTTCCTCCAAATAATTCAACAACAAGTTATGGAGAGTTTTCCGTTGATTCTTCTACTTCTACAAGTATAGTGGTTTTAGCACCATCAATAATATATGTAGATTCTAGTTCAACAACTTTTATAGAAAATTTTGAATTTCAAGACAACTCATTATACACTTTAAGACCTTCTTCTAATAGTTTATCCTTAAAAAGTAATAGAAGTTATGAATTAGGGTTGGTATATTTAGATAAATACGGAAGATATTCAACAATAATTCCAACAACAAGTACGGTTGGTAATGATTCTTCAGAAATATTTGTCCCTATAGAAAACTCTATAGATATAAATACAGCAAAACTTACTATAAACAACAAAGCTCCATACTGGGCAGATAGATTTAAGTTTTTTATAAAAACAAATAGAAACTTACATTATAATATTTATAGTACATTTTTTTATGAAGATGGATTGTATAGATGGGTTTTACTCTCAGGTAATAATATAGGCAAGGTCGAAGAAGGTACTAATTTAGTAGTAAAATCTGATGACGATGGTCCACTTAACAGAGAGGTTAAGGTTAAAGTCTTAGAAGTGGCACAAAAAACAAAATTAGATGTAGACCAAACCTCTGATTCAAGTTCTGACGAAGGCTGGTTAGAAGGTAATAAAGACGCTTTTGACAACAAAATAAAAGAAAGAGTTGGAGTTTATATGAAAATAAAACCAGTTGGGTTTAATATGGACTTTAATCCTTATAATTATGCTGAATATGAAGGGTCTGATAGAATTCCTTGGGGATTATTTAGTTCTGCTAATCAAGGTTTTGCAAACGTAACAATTCCAACAAAAGATGAGTTTGGATTAGGTCAATATCAAGATGGTTCTAATTATGTAAATCTAAATATCACTAAAGGAAGTATTATAAATATTAAATTTGAAGCTTGGGAAAGACAAGATTCTGAAGGAGATGATTCAAAATATTATGAAAAAGAATTTATTGTTTCTGGTGATTATACAGGAGACGCAACTACATCAGGATTTGAAAAATTCTTAATTGCAGAAACATCTTGGGTGAAGCCAGAGGGTCAAGCTTACTATACTGATAAAGATGAGCAATTTTATTTAACATTTAGCAAGACAGGATCAGGAACTACAACTAGACACAGAGTGAATGTTCAAACTGTTGAATATACAAGACAAACTGAAACAGGGTTTTTAGAAGCAAAAATAAACTTAGCTCTTGTTGAAGGTATAACTATATTTGAAACAGATCCTGAAGACTTAGATAGTGATGTTTACTATGAAACAGAACAAACCTTTGATATTGTTAATGGTTTTCATGTTGGTAACACACAAACTCAAACATCTTCTTTACCAGGTATATGTGATTTAAATATAGGTAATTGTTTTTCTTTTGGTAATGGTGTTGAAAGTATACAAATTAGAGATGAAAGACTATCTCCTTTTTATGATTTAGATTATAGACCTAATTTAGCTTTGCTTGATGGTTATAAAAAAGTGAATTTAAAAAACACTTTAATATATTCACAAAAGTATAATGCTGAAACAAGTTATAACTCCTTAAATGAATTTAATTCTTCTAGAGGTATCAAAAAGACTTTAGACAGTAAGTTCGGTTCTGTACAAAAATTATTTTCTAGAGAAACAGACCTAATAGTTTTCCAAGAAGATAGAGTTTCTAAAGTTTTATTTGGAAAGTCTTTATTATATAATACTAGCGGTCAAGCGTCATTACAAAAAATAGAAGATGTCTTAGGGCAAGATGTTCCTTTTAGTGGAGAATATGGTATATCACAAAATCCTGAAAGCTTTAGCTTTTATGCAGGTAGAATGTACTTTACAGACTCTTCAAGAGGTGTGGTGTTAAGACTTTCTCAAGACGGAATTACCCCTATATCTTATTTAGGTATGAAGTCTTACTTTAAAAACAATTTATTTGAATATAAAAATTCATTTAATATAGGTGGTTTTGATCCAAAATATCATCAATATGTATTATCAATGAATCAATCTCCGTTTGGAGTTGTAAATGATAAGTTTGAATGTGATTCAATACTTTCTAGAAACTTTACAGAAGCTTCAGAAAGTTATACTTATGAATTAAACTGTCAAAAAGTTGGCAACATAACTATAGCTTATGTAGCTGGAGGAACTTTTAATGCAGTAGTTACTATAAATGGCGTAACTACAAGTAATAATTCATTAAGTGGTTCAGGTAGTTTTACGGTAGCTTTTTCTAGTGCTGATGTTTTAGCAAATAGAGCAGCTACTATTGTTTTAACTTCTGTTTCTGTGGGTAATGTTCAATTAACACATTCTTGTCCAGTAGTAGCCACAAGAAAGGTTACTATTATAGTAATTAATGACCCAGCTGAAGAAAATAAATCTATTATTAATAGATATAAAGTTGGTTCTAGATCATATTACTTTGATGAAGATGTTTTTGATTCATCTGGTATTACTAGAAATGAAAACTTTACAGAAGAAAAAGGATCTGAGTATATTCCAAATAGTGGAGAATCAATAACAATGTCATCTTTTAAACAAAAAGGATACCATTCAGGAGATTTTAACACATGTAATAGGTTAGGATACTTAGTGTCATCTTCTTCTGGACTTACTGTAGATAATATAATAGCAGCTGCTACTTTTCCTACAGTTACGAAAACTGATTTAACAGATTCAGAAGATAATAGCATAACTTTTACATTTACTGAAAGTTCATCTACAGATAATTTATATTTAGTATATGATTATATTGATGTAGTTCCAACTTTAGTTGATGATACTGTTACAGGATTAGCTAATAATGCTTCTACTACAATAAATGTTTTATCTAATGATACTGTTTCAGGTACTCATACAGTTTCAATTCATTCGTATCCGTCTTATGGATCAGTGATTGTGAACACAGATAAAACAATAACATATGATCATAATGGATCTGCAACAACTTTTGATTCGTTTCAGTATAAGGTTACAAAAGACGGAGCTTGTTCTGCTATAGCTACTGTTGAAATAGGTATACTTGCTTCTGGAGGTGGTGGTAGTGGTGGTTTATACCCTGTAACTTTAGAGTACGGAAGTATTAGTTGTGCTTCAGTTTGTAGTAATTTTCCAGGAGGAAACTCAGGAACATTTTATGTAGATGTAGGTAGTGCTCAATCTGGAGGTGTATTTGCAATATCTTCAAAGATATATACTGATTCGGCTGGTAATAATCCTGCTCCTGCGTATTTTTATACTGATGGAACAGATTGTAGACCAGTATCAGGTAGTGGTGATTTAGGTGTAACAACAGGATGTAGTTAATTATGGCAACAACAATAACATTTGACGAAATAAACAATGCGTGGACATCATTTCATTCTTATGAACCAGAATGGATGGAGAGAATAGGTAATAGTTTTTATACTTTTAAAAACGGAAACTTATACTTGCATGACGATAATAATACAAGAACTAATTTTTATGGAACAAGTTATGGTTGTCATGTAGAGTTTTCTGCAAATGACGGACCCTCTGACATAAAGCTTTTTAAAGCCGTTTCATTAGAATCAAATAACACAAGCTGGTTTGCTACTTTGGACACGGAATTAGAACAAGGAGCTATAGGCTCTAGTAGTGATTTAAAATTTGAAGACAAAGAAGGTATTAAGTATTCTTACATTAGAAGACTATCAACTGATAATCTAAATTTTACTGAACTATCAATACAAGGATTAGGTAATTTACAATCTACACCTTCAGCTAATAATTACATTTTTTCTTCAGCTATACCGAATCAAATACAAGTAAGCGACCCAGACACAAACACAGGAGGAGACAGTTTGTATTTCAATGATGGGGCAACAAAGCTTATTGGGGTTATTGATACTGTTTCAGATAAAACTATAACTACAGTGTCGTCAACAAACACCCCAGCACAAAGTAATTTTTGTTTTGTGGTCAAAAATCCAGAATCAGAATCTTTTGGATTAAGAGGATATCACGCTAAAATAAAACTAACAAACAATTCTACAGGTTTCGTGGAGCTTTATGCTGTTAATTCAGAAGTTATAAAGAGCTACATGTAATTTTTGTATATTTGTATAATTAAAAAAATAAGACTATGGCATTCTTTACAACATTGGGACTTATAACTGGAGCTGCAGGAGCAATAAAAGGATTTATGGGTGGAGAACAAATGGCTTCAGACGCAAGAAAAGCATTAAAAAACTTTGAATATCAAGATTTGAGTCAAGGCGCTTTTGATACATTGAAACCTTCATTAGAACAAGAGCAATTTGCTCTACAACAAATAGGACAACAAAGATCAGGTCTTGTTGACGTGGCAGCAGGATTATCTGCAAGTGATGCTATGGCACTATTAGGAGCTGGTGAAGAACAGATAGGGCAGAAAGAGTTAAATCTTTTAAATAAAATGCTTGAAAAAGAGTCTCAATTTGATGTGATGAGAGGACAAGATTTTCAAAGAAGACAACAAATGCAAGAAGCTAGAGATCAGCAAGAGTTACAAAGTTTGAGTCAACAACTTATGGCAGGAGAATCTCAACAAGCTCAAGCTATACAAGGACTTGGTCAAATAGCCACAGCATATGGTACTGCTGAACAAGCAAAATTTGCACAAGCAGGATATGATCCTCTTGCAAAGAAAAAAGCTAGAAAAGCTAAAAGACAGAGAGGAGAGGGATTTTTAGGAAGAAATACAAAAGTTGGTGGATTTTTAGGAGATCAACTTGCAAAATTAGGAGGATTCTTTCAAAATTTGTTTTAAAATAATAAAAATAATATGGCATACAGAGGAGGCGCATTAGTACAACCAGTTCAAGTAGATTACGGAGCAGTAGCTAAGATTTACTCTGCAGGTATGGCTAGAGTTCAAGAAATTAGAGAGGGTGTTGTTAAGGAAAGAGGTGAGCAGATGGCTGCTTTGTCTAAAGCTTCAGATTATGTTGTCACTGGTATTCAGGATTTAGATAACATGTATATGAAAGCTGGTCAGTTGGCTAGAACTAGAATGCAAGAGCTTATAGGTATGAATGATAGAGGAGAGATTTCTAGAAGCGAACTTACTGCCGCTTTTGCAAGAGAAACATCAGAGGCCTCTATTATAAGCAAGATGCCTGAAATAATGAAGAAAAACATAGAGGAGGTTCGTAAAGATGACAACCTTTCTTCTTTAACTGAAGACCAACTTACTAATGTATATTTAAATGATGTAAACACTAGAGGGTCTTATGTTGATGGTAGTGGGATGAGGCAAGATCTCAAACATACTATGGATATTCAGCAGATAGGTGGTCAAAAATATATGGTTGGTAATTATGAAATTTACAACCCTGCTACAAAAAAAACAGAAGTAAAGTCTGTTGTTAAGCCCTTAAAAGATGCTGTAAACCCAAATTATGTTAAATGGGACAAAATAGATGACGACCATACTGTAAAAAAAATAAAGAATTTTTCTAATATGCTTGGAGAAAGAAAGTTTATTGATCCAAATGGAGACCCAATAGAGTTTGGTTTATTACAAAGATTACAGGACACAAATGTCTATGTAAGAAAAGAAAATTTAGATGTATTTAAAAACACTGTTGAAACACATATAAACTCTCAAGACGAAAAGTTTTGGGAAGCTTATGCTTATGAGCAGATGCAAGTAAGAGCTCCATGGCAAAGCGGTTATTCAGGTCCATTTAAACAAGACAAACTTGATGCAAGTTATAACAGCATGAAGTATCTAGATAAAGATGGTAATGTAATTAGTTTAGATGAAAAAGATGATGTTTTAGGATTTAAGTTTGATGAGAAAGGAGATATTAGTTTAAAAGACGAAACATTAAAACTTGCAAAAGCTCATTATAGACGAAAAGTGTATAGTTCATTACAAATAAATCAAGAAAGAATGAACTTGTCACAAGATGAATTAGATAAACAAAAAGTAGGCGGTAATGATTTATCTGGAGCTGTTTATA
>Ga0181389_1000853_pt1 | contig 12281 bp, 15 predicted proteins | sample 12SPOviralmetaG_FD_130121 | JGI IMG/M metagenome (GOLD analysis project Ga0181389, IMG submission 130121) | Marine viral communities from the oligotrophic San Pedro Time Series (SPOT) site, San Pedro Channel, CA, USA - 12 SPOT_SRF_2010-06-29 | ecosystem: Environmental > Aquatic > Marine > Strait...
AAAAGTACTTGGCAACACACAATCACTGGTCACCTTTTGCTCATGCATCTATGCAGTTTAGAATAAAGGCTCCGGTTTTTGTAGCAAGACAATTGGTAAAACATCAAGTTGGTTTGGTGTGGAACGAAGTGTCTCGCAGGTATGTAGATGATGATCCAGAGTTTTATCAACCGGAAGAATGGAGAGGTCGTGCTGAAGATAAAAAGCAAGGTTCCTTAGACGTTGCGGTATCAAACAACACGAACTTGATGCTTTACTATGCCCAGTACACCAAACAATGTTTTGATACTTATAAAGCAATACTAAGCGACGGTGTTGCACCGGAACAGGCAAGAATGGTATTACCTCAGTCAATGATGACCGAATGGTATTGGTCGGGTACACTATACGCCTTTGCTAGAGTATGTCAATTGAGATGTGCCAAAGATACACAATTAGAAACACAGAAGATTGCAAACTTCATAGCAGACTTTGCCACTGAAAGTTTTCCTATCAGTTGGAAATATCTATCTTAAACTATTGCAAATGATTCGTTGGTATTTTTTTGTCCAGCAAGTCTAATGCCCATATTCCAACTTGCTTTTTGATGAGTAGAAAATACTAGATCAGAATTAAAGTCACATTGTAACCATCTTTGACCTGTTGGGCGTTCCATTTCTAATTGCAGTTGACTTGCTGTCCAACCACAATGTCCTATAATCATTTTGTATGTGTTTGGTCCCTTTCCATCACGTATATCTTTAACTACTTGTAATGATTCCGACATACATAATCCATCTGTAATTTGCACAGTCAAATTTGGTATCATGTATTCTGAAGAATGTAAACAGATGACTCCGTTGTGCTGTACTGGTCCGCCATACCAAAGTTTGACGCTGTGTTCTTTGGGCCAATCTATTTTAAATTGTTTTGCTATTTCATGCCACTTGGGGGATTCAACTCTTCTGTTTGTAATTACACCCCAGCACCCAGCAACATCATTAGAACATAATGCTATTACAGAGTTTCGCCATGGTTCAGTTCTTTGTTGTGGAGGTGCTATAATAATGTTTCCAGCCTGCATCATATAACATATTTAATCACAAAAAAAGGGATTGCAAAAAAGCAACCCCTAATTTTGATAGTCCTATTAAAGATTAAAACGTAACTTTTGCACCAACGGCATAGTTGTTTTGATCTTCTTCACTAGCGGATACGTTCTGCTCTAGTTGGTATTCAGCATATACAGAAAATGCTCCTGTCAATGCTTTGTCAATACCAGCAGTGATATAAGTGTCACCATCAACTACTTCTCCGTAACCTACAGAGATATCGCCAACTGATGCTACTAATTCATAACCTTTAGTTTCAGTTCCATTATCGTCTTTGATGTTGTACATACCAGTAACAGCCGCTGGACCTAAATCCATTGAGCCTGCAACAGCCATATAATCAACTTCGGTGTTTTCGTTTTTGCTGTAACCAGCATTAACATCAACCACAGACACAGCAAAACCTACAGCAGTTTCAATGATATCAATATCATTGTTGCTGTCTGATCCGTCCATTTGTACCAGTGTTGAAACACTTGCTGGACCCATGCTAGTTGAATATACCAAAGTATTAGATAATCTAGAACCTTGGTTATTGTCTGCATTTGATCCATACACGTTAAACACGTCAGTTGCACCAGTTACACCAGTGAAGACAGAGTTTTGTCTACCAACACTAATTGCACCTAGAGGTGAATCAACACCTAAATATGCTAGACGTGATGAGAATGTGTCTGATCCAGCGTCGTCAACATTTACGCCAACTTCGATTTTACCGAACGCATTCATATCGCCTGCTTCAGAAATTTCAATTCCAACTCTAGAAAAATTGTTTCCAGACTTCCATGTTGCATTTCCTGAAGTGTCTTCATTATAGTAACCCATATAAGATAGTTTACCATAGACGTTTGCATTAACATCTGGTAATGTAACCGTAGTTTCGGCAACAGCAAATGTTGATAATGCAATCGTTACAAGAGCAGTTGCTCCCACAGTTTTGAGTAAATTCATAATTTATTCTCCTTATCATTTACTATGCGTTACTTTGTCAGTCTCCCCTCAGTACTCAAGGCTTCATTATAAAACTTTGATACTGACTGAGGGGTTAATTTGATTTACAAATTACTTAGACTTCCAAATGTTATATAAGACCCAGATAGCAACTAATCCTATTAGTCCTGCATCTGAAAAGCCTGACAGGATGTTTTGTACATTGCCAATTACATCTATACTTCCTACAAAAGGAACAGCCATGTTGCCGAGTAACACTTCGATAACAATGCCCAATGCAATTAGACTAGCACCAACTTCCGCAAGTTGTCCGGCCCAAGTCTTTATTTGTTTTAAGATATCCATAGACATCTCCTTTTTTGTAACACACACAAATGACTTGACGTCATTTGTATAGTTGTAATTATACATAAAAACGCCAGTAAAAACAACAGTTTATTTGGATTTGTTGAAAACCTTAGTTGGAGAAGTCTATATCAAAGGTTTTTTCGGAAAATAATTTTGCACAAATGTCAGCAAATTTGTCAGATTCTGCTTCTTCAACTCGATTGTTAAGACCAATTTGATACACATAATCACCTTCTTCGGTCACATAATGATCAATGTTCCAACTGCCTTGATCTTCGTTTACATATCCAATTAGGGCAGTTTCTGTCATAGCCGCAAACAACATAGGAATTCTTTCATCCTGCTCTTCTTTGAAAACTAATCTTACAAAATTATCTGACATACTAGTAATTATAAAGTACCTTGTCCACTGTGCCTGAAGTTAGAATTACCTTTGCTCGAACATAAGTGAAGTTGCCTGTGAAATTAAAACTAACAGTAGTGGATCTCACTGTGCTGTCTCCACCTAGTGTTGTACCACTAATATCAAAGTAGTCATTCTCACTTGGGGTTTGGGCCAACGTGCCTTGCATTTTTATGGTGCCATCAAAGGCTGTGGTGTTATAAGAAACAGTATGTAACCCGTCTGTCAGTCCAAAGTACCCGTCTGCTTTGTACTTGTCACCCACGGTTGTACCAACTGTGGTGGTTCCGCTCAATATGATTACACTCTGTTTTGGCATAATATTATTTATTGAAAAAGTCTCTGCAAGATTTGCAATTAATTTCTGTTGCAAATGCCGTCTAATTATAGTATATTTTTAATAGTACTTGATAAGTACCTATGTAACACACACAATCCTTAAAAAATTATGTGAGAACTTAGACTATCCGGTACGCACCACTTAAAATTTAACAGGTGGTGCGTACAAATACGGAAAAACAGAGCGAGAAGGATCTGAATAGAAAGGAAAAAATGACTAGATTTGTAAACAAAACAGTAGACTTTATAATAAAAGAATCAGAAGAAGTTACGCACAAGATAAACGCACCAAATGTATGCGGCGTAGTTTTATCAGGCTATTGTTTTCTTGTACTATACAATCTATTTGCTTGAATAAATTCATAGAATTTATCCTACCTGCCGTAGCCTTTGCTTGACCAATCACACAATTTACATTATAATAACAGTATGCTAGGAACAATATCGTACGCTATACCCACCGGTGTAGTAGAAATAGAAATAATAGATAACGCATTCACAAGACGTTGGTGGCCACACTATAAAAAAATTGAACCTTATTTAAAAAATAGTTTGCAAGTGTGTCATAGAAACTGTATAGATGCACACGTCTTTGAGCAAATGAAACAAGGATATCATCCAGAGCGTAGAGCAGAACTTGTTGAATCAATCTGGAAACTAAAAAACTGTGTCAAAGTTTTAAACAAAGACGGATATAAATTTCCAATGAAGATCAATATTACAATTGAAAAGATACTGGCAGAAGAATCACATCTACAAAAACATTTGAATGATATCCATAGATGTTTTACCACTGCTGATAGATTGCGTGACAGATGGACAGAAACATCTCAACAAGTGTTTGAACTTGACAACGACGAATTCAAAAGAGCAAAATTTTTATCTATTATCCATGACATAAATTTGTGTGTGCATGAAATAGAATATTACATACCAACAGATAGAAAAAGGCAGTTTGGTGATATAATATCCTACACACAATTTATTGATCCAAATACATATCCAAAACATTACAAGGACGAACAATTTATAACACTTACGGAAGAAGATATTAATCTGTTTACACTTGATCATGTTGACGTTACCTTGAACGATAACATACTGGGTAAATCATATTTGGTTGCATTTTTAGATGACGACGATCCAAGATGTCCTGATATCACTCCAAATCAAATAGCCACAGGCGAACTAAAAATTGGTAGAGACAATGCACGAACAAATTTATTCCAGCATAGAGATTACACAGAGTGGTTCCATAAACACAGAATGAACATAAACAATCATCATGGATGTATGCCAATTGGTAATATAGTAAAAGGAAAAGAGTTGCTTGATGGTAAACGGGCCGATTTCAGCCTTTCTTGATATAATCAAAAACAAACTACCCATTGTTGATGTGTACAATATCACAGAGCATCCAGACGTATTCTGTTTAGATATGCACATGGAGAGTGCTGTCATACTCAAAAAGATAATGCCTAAACTAGGCAAGGTAAAAAAAATGTATATACTGTCTGGTTCTTATTGGAAGCCTGACGACATAGATCTAGGCTGTAACTATGAAGTAATCACATATTCACATTGGCTTTATGCATGGATTGGTATTGCAGACAAGGCACCCTTATTTGACTTTGAAGATAAATCTTACAAGTTTTGTTCACTCGTAGGCAAAGATAGATATCCACGCCAAATGTGGATTAATCATCTACTAAGAAAATTTCCAAATAAAGATTATATTTTAAACTTCCAAGGAAAAATGTTAGCACAAGATTCATCAACACTAGATAATATTGTTCTATCCAAAAAGGAAATTACACACAGGCAAGGATTAAATCTACCTTTTGACTTGTTAAACAGTTGTAATTTTAACATTGTGTTTGAAACTGATGTAACACAACCAGATTTCTTCTTGACTGAGAAGACACTTCGTTCTCTAGCAATAGGACAACCCTTTGTGGTGTATGGCCAATATAACTTTTATAAGCATTTACATCACTTAGGGTTTAAAACATATGATTGTGTAATAAATGAAAATTTTGATAATACTGGTAGTTTCTCCGAAAGAGCACACCATTTGTTTAAACGTGTTGAAACATTATACAACACTGACTGGATAAAACATAAAGATTTACTAGAGGATATCCAACAGCACAACAGAAATGTGTTTGTGCAAGGTTTCAAAAAACAATACGAAAAAGAATTAGATCATTGTTCTAAGATTTTAAATACAGTATGATACCACAAATCAATGCTGTACATTTTGAGGCTAGTACCTTATGCGTAGCCGGATGCCCAGGTTGTCCACGTAACTACAATGGACACTCTACCCGTGAAGGTTATCCTAAGCACTCAATGAGTATTGATGAATTCAAAACAATATTTGGTCCCCATATGCACACAATAAAAGAATGGTTGTTCTGTGGTAACTTTGGCGATCCACTCAACTGTCATGACCTCGAACCTATACTAGATTATATAGATCAACACGAACATCAAATAGTAAAAATAAACACCAACGGCAATTATAGAACTCCAGAATGGTGGGCAACACTTGCCAAATATGATCATGTGTCTATTTGTTTTGCACTAGATGGATCAACCCAGGACACACACAAACTATATAGACAGTTTACTAAGTTTGATAGAATACTAAAAAATGCCAAAGCATATATAGATGCCGGCGGCGATGCTAGTTGGCAAATGATTTTATTTGAACACAACGAACATCAGATAGATGAAGCAAGACAAATGTCTGAAGATTATGGTTTTAATAAATTCTTTACAGTGGATCATGATCGTGATAATATGAGTGTGTTTGATGCTAAAGGAAATTTTTCACACGTTATTAAACCACAAACACATAAAGCACCAAGAGATGATGGATGGCGTAAAATAGATAATTTAAAGAAATCAATTGAGTCGCGTAGACAGATCAATAACAGAGTTGTAAAACAAACTTATGATCTTAGTGAGGAGGGCGATATAAAATTTAATTGTAATACAATAGAGTCTAACAGAGTCTATGTGTGTGCTAACGGTGAAGTGTATCCTTGTTGTTTTTTAGGACTGTATCCTAAAACATATGGCTCAGATGAACTGGCAGTATTCAAAAACTATCTTACATTTGAAAACAATGCTAACAACAGAGACATATTAGAAATAATAAAAGACTTCCAGTTTGTTAAAAACAGTTGGCAGAAGCCAAGTGTTGATCAAGGACTGATCAAAAAATGTTTGACTGAATGTGGACAATGTGTTCAACCAGAAGAAGCAAATCCTATTCATGCATCTTGGTCCAAAGACAAAGATAGAATCTACAGAGAAAATGGTATATGGTATCAAGGCGGACGAGCATTATCAAGTGAAAGACAAAGAGTACTTAACCAACGACAGGATGCTTTGGAAAAACTAAAGGCCTAGTATCATCTTGGCAATAATGTTTCTCTGTATTTCATTAGAGCCACCGTATATTGATGCTTTTCTAAAATTAAAATATTGTCCTGATCTATCAACTGAATGTGTTGGCCCAACAGTAAAGTTTGATCCTGATCGTTCTTGTATCCATGGATTAGCATAATATCCAACTGCCTCCATTGCCAGTTCAGTACAGGCTTGCTGTATGTCTGTGCCTTTAATTTTAAGGAGTGAAGATTCTGCTCCGGGTCCTTTACCTTGTGCTTCTTTAGACAAGGATCTTAGTTCTGTGTATTCAAGTGCTTTTAATTCAAGTTCTACTTCTGCAATCTTTCTAGCAAAAGCAGGATCTTGTATCAATGGCTCGCCATAATTCATTTCATACTTTGCAATCTGTTTAATACGTTCAATTGCTTTTTGTGATCTTGCCACTCCTGCTATTCCTGATCTTTCATGTGCTAATAAAAACTTTGCATAGTTCCAACCCATGTTTTCTTCACCTATTCTGTTTTCTACCGGAACCTTTACATCAGTAAACCAAGTTTCATTTACTTCATGTGTGCCGTCCATTAGATATATTGGGCGAACTTCTATGCCAGGTGTTTTCATATCAATCAATAAAAAGGAAATGCCCTTTTGTGGTTTGTCAGCCTTCTTGTCTGTACGCACCAAACAAAATATCCAGTCGGCGTGCTGTGCTAGTGTTGTCCACGTCTTCTGTCCATTCACTACATAATGTGTACCATCTTCAGATAATACTGCTTCTGTTTTTAAACTTGCTAGGTCTGATCCTGATCCTGGCTCTGAATAACCTTGGCACCAAAAGTCCTCACCTGACAATATACCAGGAAGAAATTTATCTTTCTGTTCTTGTGTACCAAAAGTGTACACAACTGGAGCACACATCACTACTCCAAAAGGCAATAAGAATTGAGTATCTGCACTTGCCATTTCTTTTTCAAATATGTATTTTTGCACAGGAGTAAAACCTGCTCCGCCGAGTTCTTTTGACCACCCAGGTGCGGACCAACCTTTGTGCTTGCCTAATATCTTATGCCAAGCCATTAGTTCTTCTTTGTTTAGTTCTTGTCCAAGTTTTTGTTTTTCCGCAACTGCATCACGCAACCACTGTGGATAGTTTTCTTTAATAAAAGTTCTAACTTCCTTTTGAAAGTCTAGATCCTCTTTTGTGAATGTTGAGTCCATCTTTTTTTTCCTTAAGTTTACGTTCTAATTCTAAAATTCTGTGTATAGGAGCATTTTTGTATGTGCTTGTAATCATCATACCTCCAACACGAGTAGGTTTGATTAGTTTGGTCACTTGTTGATTCCTTGTAAAATTTTAATACCTTTATCGGCAATATCCGACCCAGCAACTTCATCATCTTCATTATTTAATTCTTCCATATCAACAAATTGTGCATAGGTAGATTTAGTTCTGTCAGTTATTATGTGTGCCTTCAATAAAGTTTTTACCAACACACGGAATATGTTATTTTGTTGTTTCATTTCTACCCTTGCAGTTTCATCTCTATCAAGTCCTGCTATAAATTCTTTTGCTACCCATTTGTGATCTAACCCTACACTTTCGTATATCTCTTTCTTCTCCCATGGATTAACAAGATTAAACAACAAGTTTGTAAACAATCCCTCAGACCAATCCTCAACCTTATTGTGTTCTGTAGGTGAAAGTTTTGGAATAGTTCTGTCTGCCCATATCTTGCCAAACTTATGATGGAATGCTTCATCACTCATTGTGTACTTTAATAATCTTTTTAGTAGTGGATCATTAGTATCTTCATGTGCCATTGCAAAGGCTCCCATAGCCAATCCCTCTATCAGCATTTGCATACCAACAATTTTTTTATACACCACATCAGAAGATACAATGCTGTTTAGGACTCTGCCTAGTGTAGGACCTACTCTATAGGGTTTGCCCCAACGTGCTTCTATGTATTTTGTAAATCCTAAAACGTGTCTTGCTTCTTCTCTAGTTTGGTTAGCGGCATACTCTTGTGCTCCAGGATCTTTAAGTACATGACACAGACTGGCACTCAAACTTAAAGCACCTTGTTCGCCATGTAGTATCTGTGACAGCACCCATCTAAAACTTTCATTACTAAGTTTTATTTTTTGTTTTTCGTCCAACTTGTCTGCTATACTTGGAATGCGTAGTTCCATACAGAACACTCTTGGATCACAGATGTGTTTGTTCTCTGAATCAAAAGGTTCACTGTAATCTATATACTTGACATCATTTGGATCCCAAAAATGTTTGTGTGTTGCACTTATAATTTTATCAAAGGCATCCGAACGTTCACCATATCTATCTTCATCCATCATGGGAATAAAATGATTTGGATTAGCCGCATTGTAGGCAGGATCTTTGGTCATAGAGTTGTTTCCACTCTGTGCCATTTGATATGCTTTGTTTACTTTGAATGCTTGATCTTTAACAACAATCTTAGCAAACTCTATCTGCTCTTTAACTGCCATAGTATTATTTATTTTACGAGAATTTATTCCAATATGCAAGAAGTTGTTTTGCCATTGAATTATGCCATGTGTGATCTGCAACATGGTGGAAAGGTTTATCCCAATCATTCATATTACCATTACGTTTGCCATAATCAGTCATGTCCCATTCTAGCAATCTATCTTTATGTTGATCAAACATATTAGCCATACCAGCCACATCTAGATAGTTTTCCCATTCTGGACTTAGTCCCCAAGACCAACAGTAATTTAGATTTAACAATTTACAAGTTTGTAATACTGACAGTTGACTGTTAATGCACTCTTGTGAATCTCTTGTGTCATCATAGTTTTTAAAATACCATTCTGCTCCTGTTATATCTGCAGAATTATAATGCACAAAATTTTCTAGATTAAACGTCTGAATATTTGTGTTGTCATCTAGATTAATACTTTCTGACATCATTGTGTCAACACTTTTATTAGCAGTGGTTAATCTGCCTCCTGTTGTAAATTGGATATAGATACCATCTATGTTATCATGTCTTTTGATGGCTTGAAAAAATTGTCTTGATATTTGCATATTAGATGCAGAACCTTGTGAATAATTACAAGCATTTGGTATTTGACTAACAAAATGATATTCATCATGCCATGGCTCTTGATGACCAAATCTACTCTTGTAGGCCATTGTAACTTCATTTACACAAAAAGAATCTCCACACACAATATAAGTCATAAAATTACTTATTTTGACGCTTGACAGATAGGAAATAAATGTTATAATTAGCACATGGGTAAACATATAAAAACATCAATGGACGAAAAGGTAATTGACTATCTAGCAATAGAAGTTTACAAACTCGATCCAGAAAATGCTGTGCTGAAGAAATTTTTAGGCATGGACAATTTCGAAGGTACTGAATTGCAAAAAACAATCAGAGAATTTAAAAAGACTGGCAAGCACCCTGATCATTACAATACAGATGGTACTTGGCAACATGAAAGTGGTAGAATCACATACGAAGAGTTTGTCAAAGACTCTTCATGATTGTTATAGGCGATATCATGCTAGACAGATGGATCGAAGGATCCGCTAAACGGATATCGCCTGAAGCACCTATACCAATACTGCAAGAACACAATCAACATGAAACATTAGGCGGTGCGGCCAATGTGGCCAACAACTGTTCACATCTGAGAATGCCTACCACACTATTTGGAGCAGTAGGATATGATCGATCTGGTGACATCGTAAAAGATCTTTTAAAGCAAACATATATTGACTTTCATTATCTGCCATGGATGGCCTGTGCAAAGACAACAACCAAAACTAGATTTGTTGAAACGTCTATGCAATTTCCTTTTATCAAACACGTGATGCGTTGGGATGATGAAGCAGAGTTTATTAACAAATTTTTTACTGATGGATTAATGCAGAGACTACTGACAGACGAACCAATTATTATATCAGACTATAACAAGGGTGTTGTGACTAAAGAATTAATGGATCGATTACACAGTTGGAACCATTATACATTTATAGATCCAAAACAACATCCTGAAACTTATCGTGGAGCATTCTTAGTAAAGCCGAACATGAAAGAATATGTAGAATGGAATGGAAGATTTGATCCTAAGAGTGCAGATGAGTTTAGAAAGAAATATCATTGGAATAATCTTGTTGTCACTGATAGCGACAATGGCATACATCTTGTAGATGAAAATGGATTGTATTTTCATGCAACCACAGAATGTGCCGGTGTGGTTGATGTAGCAGGTGCAGGTGATACTGTGATAGCAATACTGGCATGGGCAGTAACACAGGGTTGGGACATGGTTGAAGCAGTACAAATGGCCAATCGTGGTGCAACCAGTGTGGTCTCACGTGCAGGTGTTGTGCCTGTAGATATGTTAGATATCATGGGTCATGTCACATATGATTTTGATGATGACATTGTATTCACTAATGGCGTGTTTGATATATTACATGAAGGACACAAACAGTTATTAAAGTTTGCAAAAGAACAAGGAAAAAAATTAGTAGTTGGAATAAATTCTGACGCAAGTGTTAAAAGATTAAAAGGAGCAGATCGCCCAATTAACAAACAAGCACACAGAAAGATGATGTTGGAGATGTTAGGCATAGCAGATGTAGTAACAATATTCGATGATGATACTCCTATGCAGTTGATAAAAGAACTGCGTCCTAACATAATTGTAAAAGGCGGTGACTATGAAATAGATGAAGTGGTTGGACATGAAATAGCACACGTTGAAATATTTCCAACAGTAGAAGGATACTCAACTACTAGAATCATAGAAGAAACAAAATGAATATATTAATAACAGGAGCAAAAGGATTTATAGGTAAACATCTTGTAAAAAGATTGTCTAAGAATCATAATGTAACTGAACACGAATGGGGAGACCAATTGCCTGACCTGTGGCACTACAAAGCAGTGATCCACACTGGTGCTATATCTTCAACTACATACAGAGATGTTGAGCAAATATTAAAACAAAACTATGAATACACTAAAGACCTAATACAGAAAGCAACTGAAGTCGGCTGTATGATACAGTATTCATCTTCTGCTTCTGTATATGGTCCAACAGAGCATTTCACAGAAGATGGTCCTCTGTTACCACAATCACCTTATGCTTGGTCCAAGTATCTTGTAGACAGATGGGTCAACAGTAACTTCTTTGGAGCGGCTGTGCAAGGCTTTAGATATTTTAATGTTTATGGCAAGGGAGAAGAACACAAAGGCAATATGATGAGTCCTGTCAGCAAGTTTACTAAACAAGCGAAAGAGACAGGTACAATAAAAATATTCAAAGGATCAGAAAACTATCTGCGTGACTTTGTGTCTGTGCGAGATGTGTGTGCTATACATGAAATAATGTTGGAACACAAAGTAAAAGGTATCTTTAATGTTGGCACTGGTAATCCAATATCATTTAAAACCATTGCAGAACTGATAGCAACCAAGTATAATGCAACTATAGAAGAAATAGATATGCCAATTGAGATACGCCAACAATATCAACCGTTTACAAAAGCAAACTTAAATAATTTAAGAAAGCACACAGACTATAAATTTATGCAATTAAAAACATGGCTTAATCAAACAAAATGAGATTAGAAGGTAAAGTAGAAAAGGTTTGGGGATATGAATTGATTTGGGCAACCAATGAATTGTATTGCGGCAAACAGATGGTATTCACAAAGACTGGTAACAAGTTTTCATTACACT
>Ga0181389_1000856_pt1 | contig 12276 bp, 17 predicted proteins | sample 12SPOviralmetaG_FD_130121 | JGI IMG/M metagenome (GOLD analysis project Ga0181389, IMG submission 130121) | Marine viral communities from the oligotrophic San Pedro Time Series (SPOT) site, San Pedro Channel, CA, USA - 12 SPOT_SRF_2010-06-29 | ecosystem: Environmental > Aquatic > Marine > Strait...
AACGAAGCCCAAGGAAATGAAGCACTTATGTGTCATATAAGGAGTAGCACTTCATCCGAAAACTGTTTTCCAGGAATCGATGCGTCTTCGCCGCCTCCCCCCGGTGACCACCACCCATACGTAGTGGAATTATGTCAACACGAGTTAACCTATAGTGGTATCACCTCCACTGATAATCGCCGGGTGACAGGTGGTAATATGGGGAAGAAATGTAGTGGAGCGTCGAACCGTGCGACGGCCGACTGCGCGCTGAATGAGTCGCCGCGACCCGGTATGAGATGTGACGTAGGTTACAATTCTCAGACAAAAGTTGGTGACGTCTTCCCACATGAGAGCGCAACCACTAACAAGGTGTCTACAACACCATCTACACTTGCCCAATCCCGCCGTACCGACCATCCCCATCATCTCAACGTGGGGACTGGCATGAGCGGCACTGCCTACATACGCGAGGGCACTTGTACTATATCGGCTGCGGCGAACGCCGGCGGAGATCCGACGAACGCTGCCTACGATTGTGAAGGGGACGGTAATCAGGCATCCGTCAACACTGGAGACGATGTGCGGAACCGCAACTCTTCTAACCCGACCGGTCACGTAATTTGTGGTACCGGTAATCGATGTGAATACTACACCGAGGCGCTGCACGGCTCGGATTATGTCCACAACTTCTGTTCACCTTAAATTCAAATAGAATAGTATTTCTCGGTTCGTTACAAGTTTTTTTAATATTATACATAGTAAATATGGATAATACTGTATTGCCATATCAAGATAATAATGAATCAGATTCAGAATCAGAATCAGAATCAGAATCAGAATCAGAATCCGATGATGAAAATGGACATCTACTAACCAGTAATATTGGTGTAATTTACACTCCTACTAATCACGGTAAAACTTTGTTTGGAACTGATAACAAAGAGTATGAAAAAAAACGAAACCGATTATTTACACCTGAAATTACTAAACGAATTATTACTGTCGATTTCACAGATATTTCAAAAATTGCACATATTGAACAAGATTTTGGATTGCCCAGTAAAAATATTATCGGATTTAAAATACTAAAATCCAGCTTTGTTGGAGATGGAGGAAAAACTAAGTATATTAATCTTACACTAAAAGAATTGCCAGGTATAGCATGTGATACAATTTTTGGAAATATATCAATATTCGCCAGAATACCTGTAAGAAAAGAAAATGATATTCAATATACACACCAGTTTTTAGAATTAGCCATGATAGATAGATATTTTTATCCAATCACCATTGATACTCTGACTTTTAATTTATCTGTTAATTTATCAGGTTATATAACTATCGAAATATCATACTTAAATGAATTATAATTCAATATAATCTGATATATTACTTGTTTTTTTGAATTTGCGAGCAAATAATAAATCAGGCGTTTTTTTTAACATATTACATAATTCTTTATCAACATTATCATGTAATTTAGGATGTTTTTTAGCATCTGATTGTTTTATATTCCAATTTGTATAAGTTGTTAAAATATTTTTACATAAATTTAATTTATCGTGAATACTTAATAAATAAATAGGATAATTTTCATCATATACATATGCTTTTTTAAAATAATTATAATAACAATTATCATTTAATATAATATTAATCATTTCCTGATTGTAAATAATCCAGGTTTCATTATAAAACCAATGTGAATAATTAATATTTTCCTTGAAGTTTTCTATCTTTTTACAATTGTTATTATATCTATCTTCCTGCATCTTTAGTGTGGCCTTATCCCAATCATTGTTTTTATCTTGCCTCAAAACATATGACATATACCCTAATTCATTATTAGTTAAATAATCATATATATAATCAAATGATTTACAAGGAACCGTTGATTCACTTAATAAAATTAATTTATAATCATTATTTTTCTTACTTATTTTCATAATATATTTCAAAGGTTCATAAATATCCCCCCAACCAGTTTTAATATTCTTATCAATTTGATATTTTTTAACAAAATCTTGACTTACATTTTCTAAATCATAACTATGAATATATATATTTGTTTTATCATAATTAGTTTCAAAAAAATTTAACCACATATCTAACTGATGTATATCATTTTTACATAAAAAACAAAATCCTAATTTCATATTTTATATAACAAAATAAATAAAAGATATAATTTTTACCCGAATCCACCACCACTACCGCTTCCCCCACCACTAGCAGCGCCAAATGTTTTATTCTTGAAAGCACTTTCAAATGATATATTTGATGCCGGAACATCTGAATTAGTGCTCCCAGTATGAAGGGTTGCTCCAGTAAACCAACCTAATTGTATACTCGATTTTGCCGATTTCCCTTGCAAATTAGAATTACCACTAGCATCATCATCTCCATCTGCCACATACCGTGTTTTTAATGTGCTAAAACTAATCGGACCCGAACCTAATGTTGTCATTTATATTTTACCTTTTATTTAATTTTCAAGGAATCAACATCTGAAGTTAATTTATCAATTTGTTTTTGTTGTTCTTTGATACATTCAATTAATAAAGGCACTATCTTTTCATACTGAACCGTTAAATAATTATCACCCGATTTTGATTTACCATCTATATCTCTATCAAAAGGCGCAGGTTTAACTGCTTCGGGAAGAACTGCTTGAATATCTTGAGCAAATACCCCTACTTGTTTTTCAATACTCGGTTCAAATCCAGCCTTTTCACAATTTTCTTTTGACCAATTATAAGTAAATCCCGATAATTGATTTATTTTCTCTAATGGAGATTCTATAACTTCGATATTTGTTTTTAATCGTTTGTCAGATGTAAGAGCAGTTATATCACCCGTAGCAGTAATTGTCCCTGTAACCTGAATACCAGCATCACTCACTTTGAATCTACCTGTCCCACTAGTTGCTACCTCTACCGCATCAGCAGATGGGAATAAAATACCAGTATTTAAATCACCAGTATTAGTAATGCTTGGGGCTCCGACAGTTCCATCCGCAAATTTACACTCTCCTGTAAAAGTTGGATCCGCTAAAGTCTTATTCGTTAAAGTATCTGTTGTCGCTTTTCCGACCAATGTATCTGTTGCATCTGGAAGAGTTAATGTTCTATCCTGAGAGAGCGCATTTTGTCCTACCAGAGTTATTGAGTGATTCCCCGCCTCACCTGTACCTTCAAAAAAAGCAATAAAACCAGCGGCAGCAGCACCCCTTTTTACAGATAAACTACCATCAAAAATATCGTGTCCACTATGAGTACCAGCACCACTAAAAGTAGGTGTGCCAGATAATGTTCCCGATAAAGTACCACCACTGATAGTCTTATTCGTTAAAATATCTGTTGTTGCTTTTCCGACCAATGTATCTGTTGCATCTGGAAGAGTTAGTACTCTTGATGCCGCCATCGCATTGGTACCCTGTAATGTAGTTGTGTGAACACCATTATCAGAACCCTCTTTGAACAGTATTTGACCTGATACGGTCGTACTAGTGGGGGCGATTGTTGTTGGCTTTCCCAAGGTCATCGATGATGACCCTAATGTTATAGCGGCAGTAGTCTCATTTCCAGTTTTAATAATTAAGTTTCCCGAATCATTCGTCAAAGTACCGAATGTCACACTATTGTCTTTCAAGAAGATATTTGACCCATCGGCATCCAATGTAATATTAGCTGAATCATCTATTATTAGACTACTACCAGTAATCCCTGAAATCGCTACCCCATCGTCTATAACAATTTTAAGTGCCATTTATAATTATAACATCTATTTTAAATTATTTATTCACGCGCAATAATAGTGAACTCTGATATGAATCGACCAGACCCATGTATTATTTGAATATCTGGATTTAGAGTGAGTGGATTGTTGGGAATTGTTATAAGGGTGTCTACAAATATTTTGTCTGGGTCACCAGGACTGATGGGCGAGCCATCTTCATTGACCCGTCTGACGCTAAAGGTAATATCCCCAGCCACAGTCTGCAAGCTATTAATTATTTCTTCAGACAACGTCTGATTAAGAGAAAACAAGATTGTTGACGCAACAGAAGTCGTGTCAACTAATATTGTACCAATTGGTGTACCGTTCTCATCACCAATTGCATTCCCACCGAATGTAATTTTGCTGATTTTATCACCACGACGAAGTGGAAAGGTCACCAACGAATGATCCTCCGACGGATCGAAATCGTCCTCAGAGAGAGCGGTGGTGGCCTGGAAGGTTACGACTTTAGCTTGAGAGATACCAGTGAGAGCATAAGTGTCTGTATCACCGGTAAAAGCACCGTGGAATATTGATTTACCCGCTAAATTGGTGATTTTCCCGCTAATCGAATTAATTGTCTGCGGATTAATATCACAAATATAATTAAACTTTTTAGCCTTATGGGGCTGGGCAACACCAAAGTCGCTCGGGTCAGAGTGGTCGTTCGGTATAACAATCGAATTAAATATATGAGCACCCCCTGCTTGGCTGGCACTAGCTCCGTGAGAGGACGCGACATTAGAATTCATATTGAATTCATTTATTTTCAAAAGGAATGCCATATCATCCGAATTACTAGATATATTACTATTAAACGTTACGAAATTATCCAAATAGACCTCAGAATGTTTATCAATGATTAATGGTTCATACAATTTAATATTAAATTCGCCAGCCGAACCCAGAAAACTCCCATCACCACCAGTATCTTCTATATCCAAAATTAGTGTTTTTTTCCTATTTCTCACGTTTTTATAACCCGAATTTTGAAACATATCAAAACCACTATTCATTTATATATAGTAAATAATATTTTTATCAGTTATTAACGAAATAAATATTATCTACCTATAAATAAATGGTTCGCGTAGAATGTTGTGGCGGTCAAGATAGAAGTTCAACTACATCATCATTATACCCCGATAACCCCCCTTTAAGAACTAAAAATTGTTATCTCTCAGATTCAAATGGTAATTCAAAATTCGATTATATGAATTGTGACGGACAAAATAGCGCTTGCAGTGAAATAGGCGGGAACTGTCAATCATGCAAGGCAAGCGATAATGGAGGATATTGTGAGGTGAATAATAGATTTTATACTTCAGATGGAGGTGGATTAAGATTCAGGGAATTAGATAATAATATGTTAATGGAAATGTATAATGATATCGGTAATGATAATAACCAAAATAATATTAATAAGGTTATTTTTGATTACGACAGAATATTAACAAATAAATTAAGAGAATTACAAATTTTAGGAACACCCTTGACACCCAGAGACCCCCCTAAGCCAAAGAAGGAAAAGGTAGAAAAAAAGGTAGAAAAAAAGGTATCACCAAAAAAAGATAAAGATAATTTTTGGTCATATCTATTGTATTTCCTCTTGTTTTTAATGGTTCAATTATTAATAATTTCTATAATTTTAATACTTATAAAACATAAAACTATCGTATTATAAAGGATTCACCCCATATTTACCTTTCAATTTATTACATAATTCTAACCAAGGTTTTGAAGGTATCCTTGTTCCAATAGGAGTACCCTTGGGTCTTCGATTATTAATGATTCTTTTAATATCATCTTCAGTTTTTTCCGGGTCAACTTTACCATAAAATTTAATTAATATATTTAACTGCTCACTGAAAGATACTTTCTCTGTTTCTATATTTGTTGGCCCCGAAATATGATTCTTTATTGAAGGGGGTTTTATCATTATGTATTTTGTAACCGGTTTTCTTAATGAATTTATCATATCAATAAATTCCATATTTTCACTTATAAGAACAGCATATTTATGCCTCAAACTAACACGTTCTTCTTCAGATATATCAGAATTCAATAATTTCATAATTTTCTTCTTTTCTATCGAATTTTTATATCTTTTTTCTGATAGATTTTTTAATATTGCATTATGCTCTTTTAATTCATTTACAGAAATATAATCATTTTTCATTTTTTTTAATGATTCAGTTGCCTTCTTAGCTATTTCTACTTGTTTTTTTAAATCATCATTGACATCCATCTTACTCGATAAAGATTTTAAATCATACTCAAATATATTATTTGGTGAATAGTTGAATGAACCATTTATTTCCTGATTATAAATATCCTCCAGTTCCCTGTAATTTATATATTTAGGTAATTGAATTGTATACTGACGACCACATTTACTATCTTTACTATCCTTAGGACCACAAGAATAAGTTAATTCATTCTCTCCAAAAATAAATCTTTTTTTACTTTTACAACCAGAACACATAGACTGCTTTTTCGAACCTACTTGAAATTTAAATAAATCTCTATAAAATTTCTTGAAATGAATATCATATTCATTGCTGACTTTATCATTCATTTAATACTATCATACAAAAATAAATAATTAATGAACTTTAAATATTTGTTTTAACATATTCGTGAAACCCTAAAACTATATTTTGTTTATTTAATTCTCTTTCGGATTTAGTCTTTACTCTATCATATAAACATAATCCACCTATCATTAAAATCATTATCCCTATTAAATTTATAATGAATGAATTATCTGCTTTATTTGATATTATTCTTTTAATCGGCTTGGGTTTTTCAAACAATGAATAATCAACTAATCTTGGACGTTCCTTCATAAAGTAATATTTACAAATAAAGTAATATTTACAAATAAATTTAATTTAAAATTTATCACGTGTTACCAGAAAAGTATAAACAAATAATCCTATAATAGTTGTTACTAACCAAAAAGGAAAAATTGTTTCACTTTTGTTTAAACCAAAATTCTTAAATTCACCCTTATTATTGAACATTTTAGGATGCTTCATTTCATATAAGATATAACAGGCACCCAAATAAATAGAAAGAGTAGTTATTAATTTTTCATCATACTCAAACATCTTTTCTATATCTATAGATAATATTTTCTTTATACAGGTGATTTACCTAAACGAATCCATTTATTGCACATCCATTTTTCACCCTTTGTCGGTGGAAGCCCAGCGTGCTTTGACAATTCGCGTCGACCCTTCAAATCTTCGTTCAAGTTGAAAAATAACACACCTTTACCTTTTTGAGGTTCTATCCTTTTATTAATCAGAGGAAATTCAGTTTGCCCACCTTCCATATCATCATTCAGATAAATAATGAATGTAGCAAATCTTAATCCACCTTTTTTTACATCACTATGACATCTTTCATCTTTCAGTGGGTCACATGCGTCCCAATGAGCATTATATAATTGACCCGGTGTGTAATTAACCACCTGTAATTTCTCATAATTATCAATATCAATACCTATAATCGAATGAACAATATTATCTATCTTTGAAATCACAGGGTCAATATTGGGTGATATGAATGCGTTCGAACTGGTTCTTTCACTTGATATATCATTGCTCGTTATTGCCCCAATAACAGTTGACTTCTTAAGAAAGGGTTTTGATATTTCAATAATTTTATCACATTCTTCGTGTGATAATAAATTGGGAAATTCATATATTTCATTAATATTATATTTTTTCATACATCGCAAAACACCCTCATTTACTGATTCTGTTATTGATTCTGTTACTGATGAATTATCAGAGAAATACATATAAATGAAATAAATTAATAATAATCCACCAATTATAACTAAATAATTAAATTCTGAAATCACTTTTTCATTTATATAAATTTGAATTTCATTTAAAAATTCAGCAAACATTATATTATATATAAAAGAAAATAAATGGATGAAAATATTGTGAATGCTCAGGAAAATATTATTAAGATTATTTTAGCGAATACAATCTCAGCAATGGACATTTCGAACATACTTTGCGAACATTCATCGGATAAGATTCTTAAATCTGATGAAGTCATATGTGGACTCATTTATCGTCTTATGGTTCCAATGACAGATAATGAAATAAATACAGCAATGGAATCGGCTGACTCACTTATGTACGGTGAATCATCCGACGAAGAAGATATTAATGAAGATATACCTCAAGATGAAGTCATTCAAGAGGATTTAGATAATATCTCTAGAAATATAAGAACAAATAATTGCAATTGTGATATTTGTTCTAAGGTAAGAGTATGTCTTATTAATTTTAAAGATTATGTACCCATTGATGAAATGGGTGATAAATTTAAAGAATCAATTATATCAACTTGTCATACTCATAATAAAATATTTTAATTTATCATTATTTTAATTTATCATTATCCAATCTTTATCTTTAGTTACTCTTTTTGACGATTCACAGATTAATTTATCATATAATTTTACATAAATAATATTACCCTTTTTTATTACACCATAAAAATTATAACTTTCAATGAAATCTAATATTCCGCTATGTTCTATTTTCAAATATTTACTAAATAAATTATACTTTTTTTCATCACTCAACTGACCTATTTCTGTTTGAGTATTTAGTTCATGAACTAAATTATTAAGTGGAACCGTATTATCGATACTGTTATTAAGGATATCTATTAGAATTGAATGAATAATAGAAAAACATTCCGTTTCTGATAAATTCCATTTGGGCATCTTTATAATTATTCAAAATAATTAAATTTGATAATAATTTTATATTACCCCTTATAAATTACAAATGGAAACTGAAATGGAAATCGCTTCACTAAAAGAAGAACTGGAGTTTTATAAATCACTTTTTAATACCCATAGTGGAAGCGTAATTTATAATTTGAAAATAAAAAATAAGAATGGCAAAAAAGTATGGGTGGATAGAATTCGATGTGACCAAAAGGAACTTTTAGAACTAGACCGTGATGAAGAAATAACAGAATGGCTTAAACCAGTTAAATGCGAAAGATAATTATCGATTAAAACCAATAAGAGTTTTGATATTGCATTACCTCCCTTCGATGTAATTCATCTATCATTATATTAAATATATAAATTACATCACGGTAATACATTTTATTTTATAATATAAATATAAAATATTCTCAAAACCACAACACTTCAATCGTTCAAATTTTTAAAAATTATAATCTCGAAATAATATTTGGTGAATAGTAAATGGACTTATCAATAAACTATCCATATGGAATACCTTTTTTTACTGACAAGAATTTTATATCAGTAAATTTTATAAATAATGAAGATTGTATATTAAGTTTGTATTTTGTTAAGGACAAAAAAATACAATCCTTAGCAGGTATTATTTTGAAACACGAGAAGAAAAAATATCATTTCCCCGAAAATAGTATATGCGCAATAATCACAGATAAAAATCCAAAAATAGTACAATGCTATATTAAATTACAAGATGGTTGGACTTATACTTATCCTTAAAATATTTATATAGTTATTACTTATAATGGCCCGCCGTAAACCAAAAACGAGAAAAAAGAAAAAGACAAAGAAAAAAACCCGTAAAATGGTATCAATAAAGCAATATAAATATTTGATACAAAAGCGCCAACATCATAAAAGAATGACGCGATTAGAAAGAAAACAACTCGACCAAGCACTTTTGACGAAATATTGTTCTTGTATCACAAAACTCAAGAACAATAAAGCAATTGAAAAAAATGTAGAATATCCAATTTGCTTCAATTCTATCTACAAGAAAAGAGGATTCAAATCACCAAGGGGAGTTTCGCGTAAATGCTATAAATGAATTCACTTAAAATTTGATTTAATATTATAATTTATTAAATTAAGAAAGATGACAACTAAAATTATAATTGATTTTGAAACAAGTGGATTGAACCCATATCATGATGATATTATTGAAGTGGCTATGAAGGTGTTAGGTACAGAAAACAAATTCACAACTCTTCTTAAACCAAAAAGTAACGTGTGTATATCAGAGAGAATCACTTGTCTCACTGGTATTACAAATAGAATGTTATCTCGTGAGGGAAAAGATTGGCAAGATGCATATAAATCATTAAATGACTGGCTTTATTCAGTTCGTGGAAATTCAGATAAGTTAGCCATCATCGCCCATAATGGTGAATCATTTGATTTTATCTTTCTAAGGAGAATCCTTAAAGAACTAAGTGAATTAAATATTGATTCATTTCCTTGTGAAGATATTATCTTCATTGATACACTTTTAATTTCCAAGAGATTGTTAAAAGGAAATGAATCACATAGACAATCGACACTTTGCTCACAGTTCAATATAAAATCAATTGGTGCTCATAGAGCAATGAATGATGTAATTGCCCTTGAAAATATATTCGTTGTATTTATGAAAAAACTTGATGAATGCCTTGACCTAACTGAGGGTGCTACAAGAGAGAATCCAGAATTAATTTATAATTACATCAAATTTAAATAACTCATAATATATATATGCCTTCAAAGAAAGACAAGAAAGCTAATACTACGCCAAAAATATCTAAGAAAGATAAAAAAGGTAAGAAGGAGAAAGGTAAGAAAGTTAAGAAAGGCAAGAAAGGTAAGAAAGGCTCTACTTTTTCAGCTGGAATTGGAAAGGGTGTAAAATCTAAAGATATTAGCAAATTAGCACGTGAATCTAGAAATACATCATCAAGAAAAAATTCTAAAAATAATCGTAGTAGTAAGGTAAGAAAGTCTAGAGGCATAGGGGCATCAAAGGGTGTAATTGATATTTTTATTCAGGGTCATGGCAGTTCTCCCTCTGACGAAACAATGGAAAATCCTGGTCACTTAGCATATGTCTCACCTGAACAGAGGTCTAAATCAGTTAGAGAATCATTAGGTCCAAACTGGAATCCGGGCACGCCATCTAAAATACCTGATATTCATCCATCTACTCAACCGGGTGGTGCCCCACAATGGAGCAAAATACGCGGAATGAATGAATCACATATTAAGTCAGATACAGCTCGATATGAATCTCATTTTTTTAATAGTGCGACGCCTATGACAGAAGGTTATAATGGATTAGGTATGGTTGAGACAGCAAATCTTATGGAAACTGTAGCAAATTTAAATAAAAATGGAGAAACAACTGAATCTAGTAATCATATATCTAAGGCATTAAACCGGACAACATCTGATGCTTTCAAGAAAATGAATCGACCTTATTCATCAAGTAAAGAAAATATTTTGATATCTTTATATGAATCGAATATTTCACCCGGTTCAATGTTATCTGGCCACTGGCCCGGAATATATAATATGGCATTTAAACCCGATACTATGGATTTAAGGGCAATTTCACAAACACGGGCGTGTAATATTACAGAATCAGTATTGAATGAACTGGGGAAAAAAGATGAAAATTACAGGGGCTGGAAAAGATGCAGTAATATCATTGACAGGGGGTGGGAGTTCAAAAGTGGTTCAAATATAATTGTACCACTAGTAAGAATTGAGGAAGCATTAATCGCATTATATAATCCAAGTAGAATAAATTTTTACGCACATATATGTCAAAGTAGAAATGATAATCTTCACTATGATACACATGAGGGTGCTGTACGTGTTCCTGGTAGACCTATATCGAGGGGTGTTCTCGATTCTTCCGAAATGGATGTAAAATATTTAGCCGATTCGGTTCAGTCTATGTCTCTTGGAGAGTTCCGAAAACCTCCAATTCGATTATCACCAAAAGAGATGACCGAAACACATAAAAGAGAAAATGACCAGGCAATATATAATCAGAGCCTCAAAAAACTACGGTCAACCTCAGAAAAAGCCCTTAATAGATTGGGGGGTAAAACAGAAAAGCAACGCAAAAGTTCTCAACTATTAAGTACTATAGAAGATAGAGATGAAAGCGATGAAAGCGATGAAAGCGATGAAAGCGCCCCAGTGCGTATGGAACAGCCAAGTGGTGGAGGGAAAAAACGGAATAAGAAAAGAAGAAAGAAAACACGTAAGCGCATAAGTCGCAGGAAGACCAGGAAAAGACGTAAGACAAAACGGAAGGATGCGTAATTTAGTGCAATAAAATATAATATATATCATTATATGGAAAAACCAACTCATTATAATTCAAAAATTGACCCGAGAGATTATATAACAGCAAATAAACTGGATTTTAATGAAGGCAATATAATCAAATATGTTACGAGATATAAACAAAAAAATGGATTAGAAGATTTGCTGAAAGCTAAAGATTATTTAGAATATCTTATCATTCTAAATAAGAATAATTCATAAAAGATATTAAAGATATATCACGATTATATCCAAATGATTTTATATGCTATCACACCTGTTCTCGGTTCACTAAAAAATTATGTTAAATATAAAAGGCTCGACCCATTTACATTTATTCGTACACCCATTGTGTACTTTATTTTGCAATTTATATTTCAAACAAATAATATTTG
>Ga0181389_1000858_pt1 | contig 12265 bp, 18 predicted proteins | sample 12SPOviralmetaG_FD_130121 | JGI IMG/M metagenome (GOLD analysis project Ga0181389, IMG submission 130121) | Marine viral communities from the oligotrophic San Pedro Time Series (SPOT) site, San Pedro Channel, CA, USA - 12 SPOT_SRF_2010-06-29 | ecosystem: Environmental > Aquatic > Marine > Strait...
GGCAGTCCATACACCAAGGCAAACAAAGAATTAAAAGAAGAGTACGAGAAGAGAGGTCTTACTGTAATTAAAGAAGCAGATGTAGAACTAATAGAGGGCATGAAAGAAAAGATGATCTATGAAGGGAATACTTATCTTGATGCTAAAGGCAAGGTAGCAGAGTCTAGCTTCTATTGGTATGAAGATGAGGTTTTGTGTAAGTGTAGGCCTGACTTAATATGCCCACCTTTAGATGATACTGATTCAAAAGATAAGATAGTGGTTGTTGACTACAAGACAACACAATCAGTTGAACCTTACACCTTTAGCAGATCAGTTAAGAAGTACAGCTATGATCTACAAGCAGCATGGTATAGGCGAGGTATGGAAGCGGCAGGATATAAGGTTGATGACTTTGTATTTGTAGCACAAGAGAAAACATATCCTTACGCATCTAAGGTATTTAGAATGACTAAAGAGCAAATGGATTTTGGTTGGTCAATCATGGAAACATACTTAGAGAACTATAAAGAATATCAGAAGGGCAAGCCGCTATCTGTTTACAATAGTCCTAATGTTGTTGAGTTGGTGTTGTAGGAGAGAGATATGAGTGAGTTAGTATATGTTATAGGTTCAGAAGAAAATGGCACTCCATTTAAGATAGGAAAGTCAAAAACAAAATCTTTAAAAAGCAGGGTTAAAACATTACAAACAGGAAATCCATTAACTTTAAAAAGTTTTTATGAATTTACTCCTAAAGATGGAGATGCTTATAGTTTAGAAAGAAAAATTAGGAATGAGTTAATTAATAACTATAGTTATAAAAAATTAAAGGGCGAATGGATTCATACTGATAATAAAAAATCTGTAGAAAAAATTGGAAACGATATATCTAATATATTAAAAAATATTGATTATGATTTTGAAGATGACCCAAGATATGATTTATTAATTAAAGAAGAGCGTTTAATGAGTAGTAAGTTAGAAGATGCTTATATTGATTTGTTAGAACAACATAAATCAATATTTGAGCAGCTTGGTTTATTTAATGATGCGTATAAAAAAGTCAAAGAATTTCACCAAGAATACAAAAATTTTAATACAAAAATATCTAAATACGAAAAAACAAATAATTATAATTATTTTCGTGGTTATGAGTCTCGTGTCGAAAGACTGGTAGGAATGCATTGGTATAGAGTACATGTTAGTGCTATGAAATGGTTTTTAGCTATATATAATTTGGTAAAAAGTAAAGCATATCCTGAAATACATCACAGACAAGGCTCAAGTTTTTTGGAAATACCTGAAGATGGGTATGTATATATTACATTAAATAACGAAAGGTTCGCATATAATGTAGAAAATAATAGCCTGTCATACAAAACACCAGTCCAACGCGATTTGCCTACGAGTTTATGGGGCGGTATTGTTGGTAAACATTACATAGAAAAATCTGATTTATATAGATATTACGATAAAGAAAATGATGCATTTCACGATGATATAAATTTAAGTGTAGATGAAAGATTTGCAGAAACAAACCTTAGGAGTTGTACAATTAATTACAACAACAAAACCTACAATTTTATAAATGAAGATTTTTTAAGTAAGGGCAAATAAGATAATGAGAGTAGTAGAGTATTATATGGAGAGTTTATCCTTTGCCCTTAAGGATAGTATAAGGTTTTTGGTTGGAGATGTAATAAAGTCTTTGCTTTATTATGAAATAAATTTTAATATGAATATGGAGAGTAAATAATGGACGAAATAATCAAAAAGGCACTTTGGATTCCTGAAGAGCTACATAAAGATATAAAAATCTTTGCAATACAAAACAGCCTAACAATAGAACAGGCAAGTCAGATGCTAATTAAACTTGGCATAGTGTCTTATGAAGAGGATAGGAACAATGACTGAGTTTAGCGACATAGTAGAACTACATAGGCTAAAGCTTAATCAAGAGAGAGATGAATGGTATATCCATGTAAATAATGGAGCAGGGTATACGGAGGTTAAGCAAGGCAATATCTTGACCATCACACATCATGCAACTGGTAAAAAAGAGGTTATAACTGATGCCAATTAACAGTAGAACCAAAGGTGCAGCATTTGAAAGGGTGATATGCAATAAGATAAACACTTATCTTGCATCTAAGGGTAGTAGTGAAACTGTTAAAAGAAACTTAGACCAGTATCAAACAAAAGGTATGGCTGATATCTACTGGGGAAACCTAGCAATAGAATGTAAAAGATATAAAGGTAATGGCAAAAGTGACATATTTAAAAACGACTGGTGGAATCAAGCAGTTGATAGTGCTAACGATAACCTGATACCAGTATTAATTTATAAGTATGACAGAAGAAAGATTATGTGTGTCATACCCTTATGCCTTATGGAAAGTGGTTACAAGAAGAATTGGAAGCAATACTATATGTGTCCACTAGCAGAAGTTTGTGAGAGGTTAGATGAGGTCATACAAAAGGCAAATGGACTTATATAGTTATTTACTTGAAGAAGATTTTGAACAATATTGCAGATTGGCATTTGAGAGGATACAAACTGCATGTGATTTCCTTGGCATTATAAATGACGAGGATTATGAGGGTTTTAAGGAAAGGTGTTACACCCAACTTGAAACTGATTATATAAATAGTATTGATATAACAATACATTAACCATATAGGAGTATTTATGGATATATTAGGTGGAATGCAAAATTCCGAAGAAAAACCGCAAATTTATTTTGGCTTTAAAACATTAGGTCAACAATTCTTTGCAAATGGAGACACACCAGTTGAGTTTAAATACTTACAACTTGATATTGATACGTTCAAATCAGGTTGGGGTAGATATACGAAGGCTGATGGCTTTGAATATAAATGGGATGCAAAGTTTGGTGTTGTTGATGCTAAACCTGCTGATGATTGGAAAAGAGCTTTTTCTTGTTGGGTAATGCCAAATGGTGGCCACGCTATGTTATGGCAAAGGTTTACTTTTGCTGAATCTAGTGCTTTTAACAAGATACTAGGCACTTTTTGGCATGAAAAGGATGCCAACGCAGGTAAGTTACCAGTAGTTGAATACAAAGGTAGTAAGCCAATACAAGTAGGTATGGGAACTTCATCAGAGTTATCTTTTGAATTTTCTAAGTGGGGTGATCGTGGTTTTAATGTACCTGAGTGGTATGTAGACCCTGATGCACCAGTTAGTGATGATGATGGTTTTGTTTCTCCAAACGAGGGACTAGCTGACTTAGTTAATAAAGCTGAGGAAGATAACAGTGATGTGCCATTCTGATGCAGTCAATTGATTGGCAGAAAATAGCACCTGAAGTTGCAAAGCAATTGCTTGGTGAACCTAGTAGTAGCTCTTCTAAAGAGCTACGCTGGGGTAATAAGCAAAGCAAAGTCCTTACATTAGAATCAGGGACTTGGTACGACTTTGAAGAAGATGTAGGTGGTGGCATCATCGATTTAATTAAACATTTGAATCAAGATATTAATACAGTTTTAAAACAATTTGGTTACGACCAAGCATTGCCCTCTGACTCCTTACTCAGCGTTAGTGGACTCCCCCAAAATAACACTAACAAGGGCAATGCAAGGTCTTTTTCAAAAGTCCAAATGAGGGAACTTCATTCCCAAGCAATAGTTAAGGTGCAATATGCTACTAACTTTTGGGTTATGAGGTTTCCTGATGGTCATCCTATCAAACAAAAGTATGCACCCTTCAGCATGAATCCTGATGGCTCTTGGTCTATGCGAAGACCTGAGGGCTTGTTACCTATTTATTCTACTAATAAGTTTCCTGATAAACCTATCATTGTTAATGAGGGTGAGAAAGCATTGCGTGGATGTGAAGCTATAAGAAAGGATGGAGATGCTTGTACATGGCATGGTGGTGTTAATAGTTGGCAAAAAGCTGACTGGTCACCTATCTATGGAAGGGATGTTTGGATATTTCCTGATAATGATGAAGCTGGTAAGAAGGTTGCTAATGAGATTTCTAGCCACCTAAAACAAAATGGTTGTAGTGTTTTAATCGCTGAACCACCTAAAGAATTTAAAGAAAAAGATGACTTATGGGATGCATACGAATCAGGTTATTTTGCAGACTCTAAATCATTGGAAGATTACATAACAAGCAATACAGCTAAGAGACCAAAAGGAAGTTTATATTTCCAAACAGTAAATGAGATCATGGCCAATATTACTGAGCCTGATTGGTTGGTAGATAGATGTATAGAACGTGGAACAGTTACTTCTATATTTGGAGCACCCAAGACAGGTAAATCATTTGTAGCTATTGCCATGGGTTGTGCGGTTGCCACAGGCAAAGATTTCTATGGATATGATACTAAACCATCAACTGTGCTTTATCTTGCAGGTGAGGGTACTAATGCAGTTGGTAGACGTATAAAAGCATATGAACAGTTCTATGGCATGAACTTAGATAAGAAACCTTTACTTGTATCAAATAGGGGTTCAAGAATAGGTGATGATGAAGAGTTTGCTATCTTGCAACAGGTTTGTAGAGATATAGAAGCTAAGAACAATGGTATAGGTATGATTATCATCGACACCTTGGCTAGAAACTATGGATTAGATGAGAACAGCACTAAAGACATGAATACCTTTATACAGCGTGTAGACATGCTTAAAGAAGAGTTTAATGCTTCTATAGTGATAGTGCATCACACTGGTCATGGCTCTTCAGCAAGGGCAAGAGGAAGCTCTGTATTACCAGCAGCACTTGACTATGAATTTAGGGTTAAAAGAAGTGGTGATGATGAAGCTATGCTTGTATCTGTAGATCAGACACTTGTTAAAGATGGTAGACCAATACAACCTATGAACTTTAAGTTCCATGAAGTAGAAGTCTTTGGATTTAGTAATGTTACTTCAGGTGTATTGAAACTTACACTTGAGTCACCTAGGGAAACCATTATAAAAGGTGCAAGAAAAGAAACGATAGAAGCCATAGAAGCGTATCAAAAAGAAAAAGAGCCTAATGACCCTATTAGCGTTTGGGTTAAGTATTCAATATTATTAGCAAGAATGGATATTAAAGACAGTGCATTAAAAAGTAGGTTAAACGATTTGAAAGCACATGATTTAGTTCATTACAAAGAAGGTTATGGATATCAGTCAAAATCCTTCGATAATGAGGTGTTTTAACATGGTTGGTTTTTTGGTTGGTTTTGGTTGGTTTTGGTTTGGTATTTTTGCCCAAATTAACAAAAAGTTGGTTGGTTTGGTTTGCTTTTCTAAAGCAACCAACCCAAACCACTATGAATTTCACGATTGGAGACCCAACCAATGAAAACATATTTAGACGAATCTTTAGAGACTAAGTTGTGTGAGCTTAGAACTTACGAAGCTGAAAGTTTTGAGAAGTGGGGAAGTAGGAAGAGAATATTTAAGATGTTGGGTGTTGATTTTGAAATTAAGTTTTGCAGAGCAGAAACAATGCTAAGGGACACACTTTACAAAGGTAAGGTTAAAGAAAAGTTAAAGATGGTTGATATGATGCTTAGAGCTTTTGTAGCTCTTAACAAGAAATGTGAAGAGAGTGGTTACATAATGATTCAACCTAATGCTAGGTGTTTTAACTTTGATAAGAAGACTGCTTTAGTTTGTGATACTGATGATGAGAAACCTATCTTACAAAAGATACACAAAAACGAACCTGAGATGATGATATTTAGTATAGAAGAATTATTAAGATGTATACCTGAAGACTTTATGAAGGCTAAAGAATTGCTAAGCAAATTAGATAGGTCAGTAAACTTTAAAAGGATTAATCATGACTAAAATAACTGGCAAAAACATCACTGTTTGGTTTAGTTGTGGTGCTGCTAGTGCTATAGCTGCTAAAAAGACCATAGAACTATATGGTGATGATAATAATATTCGCGTTGTAAACAATCCAATCAAAGAAGAGCATGAGGATAATCAAAGATTTTTAAAAGATATAGAGCAATGGTTAGGTGTTGAAATTGAATTTGCAATCAATCCAAAGTTTCCTGACCAATCTTGCGAAACTGTATGGAGAAAAAGAAAGTATATGGCAGGGAATTTTGGAGCACCTTGTACAACTCATTTAAAGAAAAATGCTAGACAGGTGTGGGAAATTAAAAATCCTACTGATTATATTGTTTTAGGTTTTACTGTTGAAGAGGAAAGAAGAGCTAAAAGATTTAGAGAAAATCAAAGAGACAATCTTCTTACTGTATTAATTGATGAAGGCATAACTAAACAGGGTTGTTTTGATATTTTATTAGAATCTGGAATTAAGCTACCTGAGATATATTCTTTTGGTTATCCCAATGCTAATTGTATTGGTTGTGTAAAAGCTAGTTCACCAACTTATTGGAACTTGGTAAGAAAAACATTCCCCGATGTATTCAAGCAAAGAGCTGAAATGTCTGAAGAATATGGTGCTAATCTTGTTAGATACAAAGGCAAAAGAATACAATTAAAAGAATTGCCAGTAGATGCCAAAGGCAGAGACTTGAAGAGCTATGACTTTGAATGTGGTATTTTTTGTACAAGTGAGAATAACTATGACTAAGTGGCATGGCGGTAAAGGTTCAGGTAGAAGGGTTGAAGATAAAAAGAAGATAGATGCAAATTGGGATGCTATCTTTGGCAAGAAGAAGAAGAGTAGTTGGTTAGATAGATTCTTAGAATGGTCTTTTCAACGACAGGCAAATAAATTATTTAAAAGGAGAAAAAAATGAGTATAGATAAAGTAACGCAACAAGAATGGGATAGACTGGCAGAGATTAAGAATACTAAACACGACCCAGTGTCAGCACCAGCACATTATAATAACGGGTCTATTGAGTGTATTAGTTACATCAAACAACAGTTAGGTGCAGAGTTTCCTAGCTACTTAGAAGGCTCAGCTATAAAATACATTCACAGGCATCGCATGAAGAACGCTAACATTCAAGACTTAGAAAAGGCTAAATGGTATATTAATAAGTTAATAGAACATTATGAAAACTTATAAATGAAGGTAGACAAGAAGAAACTAAAGGAAATGATTAAGCAAGGGAAGTCATCACATGATGCAGCTATGTCCTTTGGTTGTAGTCCATCTACCGCTAGAAGAAAAGCTAAAGAGATTGGTTTGAAGTTTAAAGCCAAGTCTTACTGGAGAAAAGGATGAAAGTTAATATCAAATCAAACATCAAAGAAGTGACCAAGGGTTTAAGCTCTATGCAAAAGAAGCAAGTACCCTTTGCAACATCAGTGGCTATCAACAACACACTGTTTGGACTTAGAAAAGAAATGTCTAAACAAACAGAGAAGAAGTTAGATAATCCAACACCATTTACCAAGCGTGGATTCTTGGTAAGCAAATCTAAGAAGACTAACCTTACTGGAACTTTATTTATTAAAGATGATGTGGCTAAGTATCTTAAGTTTCAGATAGATGGTGGGGTCAGGACAAGTAACAAACTAATACCTGTGCCTATAATTAAAAATGCAAAACTTAATAAGTATGGAAATATTATTGGTAAGCGTACTGGTTTAATTAAAAAGAAAACACAATTCTTTGGAGAGATTAGAGGAACTACTGGTGTATGGGAAAGAACTAACAAGGGTAATAAAACCAAACTAATCATTGGACTACACAACGATGTAACTTATAGACCTAAATTTCCCTTCTACATTATCTCTGATAAATACACAGCCAACACCTTTGATAAGAACTTTAAGAAGGCTATGGATAAGGCTTTGAGGACTGCTAAGTGAGAAACGTAGGTTCTTCTACAGCATACATCGTGGGTATATTCGCATCCCAGTATTTTTTTAGCGACAACCCATATTTATTAAGGTAATTAAGCACTGTATGGCTACACAAAGAGAGGTTGCAGATCACTTGGACTTATCAGTCAAAAGAGTCTCAGAATTGATTAGAGACGGCATACTTCCCTCTAAAATGGGAAGAAGTCCACTTAATATAGATATTTGCAGAGTTGCTTACATTTCGTACCTTAGAAAACTTGGTGGGTACAACAAAAAAAGCGGTACTGGAGATATTGCTGAAGAAAAGACTAAACTAACTGCAGCTCAGGCTAGAAAAGCTGAATTGGAAGTAGAAGAAATGGAAGGTAACTTGATACCATCACAATTAGTAGAAGACACATGGGTTGATTATGTATCTAACGCTAGAGCAAAACTGCTAGGGCTACCATCAAGAATTGCACATCAAGTTATTACAGTGGATAAGTACGCTGAAGCAGAATTGATATTAAAGGAACAGGTGCATGAAGCACTAAATGAGTTAGCACAAAATGGAATACCTCAAAAATATAGAAAAGGTGATACAGGAGACCAATCAGATTTGGACTCCACCACCCAATCTGAAGATAAGTAACTGGGCAGATACCTATAGAAGACTATCCCCTGAATCTTCAGCAGAATCTGGGGCATGGCGAACTGATAGAGCACCATATCAAAGAGAGATAATGGATTCTTTCAATGACCCTGATATTCAAAGAATAGTATTTATGAAGTCAGCACAGGTTGGTGCTACCGAAATTTTGTTAAATGTTATTGGTTACTATATAGACCAAGACCCAGCTCCGATGTTAATCATGCAACCGACACTAGCTATGGCTCAGGCATTTTCTAAAGATAGACTAGCTATGATGATTAGGGATTCTGAAAAGATAAGAGATTGTGTTAAAGACCCAAGAAGCAGAGATAGTGGTAATACAGTTTTATCCAAGAAGTTTGCAGGTGGTAACTTAAATATAGTTGGCTCGAATTCTGCATCGGGATTAAGCTCACGACCAGTCAGAATCGTCTTAGGAGACGAGTGCGATAGATATGAATCTTCTGCTGGTGCAGAAGGAGACCCAATATCACTTGCAACCAAAAGAACAACCACATTTTGGAACAAAAAGATTTATTTATGCTCTACTCCAACTATTAAAGGACTATCAAGAATAGAAACAGCCTTTGAAGAATCAGATAAGCGTTATTATCATGTGCCTTGCCCTGAATGTAATCATAAACAGGTCTTAAGGTGGAAGAATGTAGTTTGGGAAGAGGATAAACCTGAAACAGCTAATTATGCATGTGAGGAATGTGGTTCTATTATTGATGAATCTAAAAAGCAATGGATGTTAAAGCATGGTGAATGGATAGCATCAGCACCTAAGTCAGATACAGCAGGATTCCATATTTCAGAACTATATTCAGTCTGGTCTACTTGGGCAGATATGGCTAAATCATTCCTTGAAGCTAAAAAGAATCCTGAAATGCTAAAGACTTGGATAAATACTGCTTTAGGCGAATCTTGGGAAGAGCAAGGCGATGCAGTTGAGTATGAAACACTACTTGAACGTAGATTAAATTACGATTACACAACCATACCTGAAGATGTGTTAGTTCTAACTGCTGGTGTTGATACACAAAAAGATAGATTAGAGCTACAAATGGTTGGTTGGGGTGCTAACTATGAAGCATGGGTTGTAGATTACAAGGTATTTTGGGGTGACCCAAATGCACAAAACGTATGGCAAGAACTAGATAGCTATCTCAAAAAAAGATTCACAACTGAATCAGGAAGAATCTTAACCATATCTTGTACCTGTATTGACTCAGGTGGTTTATCCACAAATATGGTTTACCAGTTCACAAAACCAAGACAAGGCAGAAGGGTTTTTGCAATTAAGGGTTTATCCACAGCAGGTAAGCCAATAGCCAATAGACCTACGTTTGTAGGTAAAAATAAGGCTGTTTTATATGGTGTTGGCACAGATAGTGCTAAAGAAGCTATATTTTCTAGATTATCTACTGAATCTGATAATACAACACTACATTTCTGCTCTGATCTTGATGAAGAGTATTTTAAACAGCTTACAGCAGAGAAAAGGGTCACAAAATTTGTAAGAGGTAGGAAATCACTGGTTTGGAAGCAAATTAGACCAAGAAACGAAGCATTAGACACACTGGTCTATAACTTTGCTGCTATTTACATTTTGAATCCTAATTACGACACAATTCAAGAAAGAGTTATGACTCAACACTCAAAACCACAGCAAAAACAACAAAACAAACCACAAAAAGGTATAAATAGAGGTAATTTCGCCACTTCTTGGAAATAATAAGATTTTCTTGTTTCCATATTGACAATAGACTAATAAACCTTAGTGTTAGATGTAGATATATCTAAAACATTTATGAGGTTTTTGTTTGAGCAATCAATTTGACAGAGAAAACTATCCAACCCAAGAGCCTAGCGAATTAGTCGTTGGTGATTACTGGGTTTGGAAGAAAGACAATTTAGCATCAACTTACCCAGTTGGCTCTTACTCTCTATCTTATGAGTTTCATTGCGATTCAGGTGGTGGTGGAAGCCATCAGTTTACAATTAATGCTACTGAAGCAGACAACACTTATTACATAGAAGTACCAACAACAACCACAGATGACTATAATCCACATGATTATATATGGGGTTCTTATATAACAAGGACTTCAGATTCAGCAAGAATACAAGTTGGTGAGGGTAATATAACTATATTACCTAACCTAGCAGACACAAATGCTGACTTAAGAAGTCATGCTAAGAAAGTTTTAGATGCTATTGAAGCTGTAATAGAAGGAAGGGCTACAATAGATCAATCATCCTTCTCTTTAGGCGGAAGATCGCTATCAAGGCTATCTATTGATGAATTAATGACATTCAGAGATAGATATCATGCTGAATACCTAAAAGAAGTTAAAGTGGCTAGAATTAAAAACAAAAGAGGGTCGGGAAACACTATCAAGGTTAATTTTGGTAGTTCTACTGGTTCTACACCTAAGAGTTACACATAATGGCATGGTATAACAGAATACTAGGCGTTAATGAGCCTAAAAAGAAAAAAAGACAGGCTTATAGAAGAAGTTATGCTGGTGCTAGTACAGGTAGGTTGTTTGCAGACTTTGTAACAAGCTCTACAAGTGCTGATGCTGAAATAAAAGATAACATAAGAATATTAAGAGATAGAGCAAGAGAGTTAGCAAGGAACGATAGCTACATTGCAAGATACCTTAACCTGATGGTGTCTAATGTTATCGGTAAGCATGGCATAAGAGTTAGTAGTAAAAGTCGAAATGACAATGGTTCATTAGACATTGCTGCTAACCAGCTCATTGAATCAGCTTGGAAAGATTGGTCAAAGGTTGGCAATTGCACTACAAATGGAAGATTATCATTTTTAGATTGTCAGAAAATATTTATTGAATCTTTAGCTAGAGATGGTGAAGTTTTAATAAGAAAGATAAAAGATAGCAATTCTCCATTTGGTTTCCAAATACAATTCCTAGAAGCAGATCATTTAGATGAAAATAAAAATGATGTGTATAAAGCTACTGGGAATCGTATTAAGATGGGTGTAGAGGTAGATAAGTACGACAAGCCAGTGGCATATCATCTTTATAAAGATCATCCATACGATAGAACTTACGCAAGTCAAAATCAACACATTAGAGTTCCAGCAGATGAAATTATCCATGCTTACCTACCTACTAGAGCAGAGCAGACTAGAGGTGTTTCTTTAATTGCTACATCAATGGCTAATGTGAAGATGTTAAATGGTTACTTAGAAGCAGAGATTGTTGCAGCTAGAGTTGGTGCATCTAAAATGGGTTTCTTTACTTCGCCTGATGGTGATGGATATGTTGGTGATGGTGAATATGAAGATACCTTTAATCCAACGATGAACGCACAGGCTGGTGTCTTTGAACAGTTACCTCAAGGTATGGACTTCAAAGCATTTGACCCTACACACCCAACATCTGCTTTTGATTCATTTACAACAAGTGTTTTAAGAAGCATTGCATCAGGTTTAAATATTTCTTATCACTCATTATCTAATGACTTAACTTCAGTTAATTACTCCAGTATCAGGCAAGGAGCTTTAGAAGATAGGTCTATGTATCAGATATATCAACAGTTTGTTATTGAACACTTTGTAAACCCAGTATTTCAATCATGGTTAGAAATGGCTATATCTACAGGACGTATAAACCTACCAATAGGTAAGTTTGATAAGTTCTCTAACTCAGTAAACTTTATACCAAGAAGTTTTGCATGGATTGACCCTTTAAAAGAAATGCAGTCAAACGTACTTGGCTTACAAAATGGAACAATAAGCTACTCAGATATAGCTGCTGCTTATGGAAGAGACACAGAAGAGCTATTTGAACAACATCAAAAAGAGATTGAACTAGCTAAACAGTATGGAATAGAACTAGCATATCAACCATTTGGTCA
>Ga0181389_1000862_pt1 | contig 12225 bp, 9 predicted proteins | sample 12SPOviralmetaG_FD_130121 | JGI IMG/M metagenome (GOLD analysis project Ga0181389, IMG submission 130121) | Marine viral communities from the oligotrophic San Pedro Time Series (SPOT) site, San Pedro Channel, CA, USA - 12 SPOT_SRF_2010-06-29 | ecosystem: Environmental > Aquatic > Marine > Strait...
AGTACAGAAGGCCTCTGACTTTAGGGTTGCGCTTGAAACCGCAAGGACAATCAACGAGAGAATATCCTACGCTTTCCTTATGAACAGTAGCGTACAGCGTCAAGCTGAGCGTGTTACTGCAGAGGAAGTAAGGTTCATGGCTCAGGAGTTGGAGTCTGCCCTTGGTGGTGTGTACTCAATCCTATCTCAAGAACTACAGATGCCTTTGATTAAGACTATCATGGCTACCCTAGAACGCTCTGGTAAAATGCCTAAGCTTCCAAAGGGTGCAGTCAAGCCTACGATTGTCACAGGTATTGAAGCTTTGGGACGAGGCCAAGACCTCAACAAGCTTGCTACATTCCTGCAATATTTACAGCCTTTAGGGGCGCAGGTGATAGCGTCTGAAATGAATATCTCAGATTACATTGACCGATTGGGAGCCAGTCTGGGGATTGATACCAACGGTCTTATCAAGTCTGAAGAGCAGAAGGCACAAGAGCAAGCCCAAGCTATGCAGATGCAACAGCAACAACAACAGATGCAGATGATGCAACAGATGGCTGTTAAAGGCACACCTGAGATGATTAAGCAAGGTGCATCACAGCAACAACCACCAAGCGAATAGGTGTATAATGGTAGACAGTTTGAACACACATGACTTAGATGCAGGGGCTGAGCCTGTAGAGCATACAAAAGCTATGCTAGAAAAAGCAGAACAATTAGAAAAGAATAACAACCCTGACCGTCCTGATTGGCTTCCTGAAAAGTTTGCTTCTGTTGAGGCTATGGCTCAGGCCTATACTGCTCTTGAGCAAAAGATGGGTAAGCCAGAACAAGAAGCTCCTCCTGTCGAAGAACCACAGGAAGAACTACCAGAAGCCGCCTCCTCTGATGGGGGTGATGTGGCTGAGGTACTAGACGGTGTGGGTTTAGACTTTGATGTATTCCAACAAGAGTACAGCGAGAATGGCTCATTAAGTCCAGATGCTTACCAAGCTCTAGATGAAGCTGGCTTCCCTCGTAGTCTTGTTGATAACTACATCCAAGGCCAAGAAGCCTTAGCCTCATCAGCCACCAGTGAAATGTATGATATTGCAGGTGGGCAGGAAGGTTATGGTAATATGATGGAGTGGGCTACAGAGAACCTGTCCCCTTCCGAAATAGAAGCGTATAACGCTACCGTAGATAGTGGAGACTCAGGCATCACACGCCTAGCAATACAGGGTCTGGTAGCGAGGTATCGTTCCGAAGTAGGCACAGAGCCTAACTTAGTAGAAGGCACTACTGGTGCGACTTCGGGTGGGCGATTTGAAAGCGCGGCAGAGGTAACTGCTGCCATGCGTGACCCCAGATACCAAAATGACCCTGCCTACCGACAGAGAGTGGCTCAAATGATGGCACGTTCTTCGGTATTCTAACTGTCTCCATTGGATTGGGGGTCTTTGTACCCCCTCTCCTTTTAAGTATATCTACTGGGTGTACTTAAAAGGGGAAACCCTAACACACAGTCAACATAACAAACGATTACCCCTGACCTGCTGCGGCAGACAATCTTGGCGAAAGGGTGTGATGATTGCTGAGTGTACTTTAACTCAACAACATTACTAAGAGGTATATCGAAATGGCTTCAGCCGCTTCAAACCCAGCTTACTCCGTAAGTTTCCAGGGTCAAAATAACCTGTCAGGTGACGTGCGTGACTTGTTTCTCAAGCTGTACGCTGGCGAGGTTCTAACTGCTTTTGAAGAGAAGAAAATCATCTCTGATAAAGTCCGTACTCGTACAATCTCAAAAGGTAAGTCTGCTTCATTCCCAATGACAGGCCGTGCCTCTGCCGAATACTTAACACCAGGAAACGAAATCACTGGTGGTTCTATTCGTGCAGGTGAGCGTATCGTAACTATTGATGACTTGCTCATCTCTAGCCAGTTTATTGCTAACATTGATGAAGCAATCAACCACTACGATGTCCGTTCAATCTACTCTAAGGAAGCTGGTATCGCACTGGCTAACGAAGCTGACCGTAACGTAGCTCGTATGCTCGTTAAGGCCGCTTTGTCTACCAACGCTACTCGTGCCGCTGGCCTAGTCCAAGACTACAAGGCGTTCTCAGAGGAAGACTTTACAGATAACGTCACTATTGGGTCTACAAATGCCCACGATACTGACGCTTCCCATATTGCTCAGGCAATCTTTAATGCTCGTAAAGAGATGGAGAAGAAGAACGTACCAATGGATGGTGCATGTGTTCTCCTTCCACCTGACCAGTACTACGCATTGTTAGATGTTACTGATGGCAACAAGCTTGTGTACATGAACCGCGACTTCGGTGGCAATGGTTCTATCGCAGCCGCTAATGTTCCAAACATTGCTGGTATGCCTGTGTATATGTCAAACCATGCTGACGTAACTAACCTGTATCACGCAGATGGTTTCACTGGTGGTAACGCTAATGAAGGTAAGACAGGCGATAATGCTCCACTTGCAAACACTGCAGGCTCAGGACGTACAGCAGCTTATGACTTGCCTACTGCTAACGTGGATAGCGTGGACATCGTAGCAATCGCTGCGAAAATTCGTGGTTTCGTCTTCACCCCAGACGCTGTGGCTACTGTTAAGCTACTCGACTTGGGCATGGAGTCTGAGTACCAGATTAACCGTCAAGGCACTTTGATGGTTGCTAAGTACGCGATGGGACATAACGTTCTACGCCCTGCTTCTGCAATCGCTCTCTTAGAGGCCTAAGTTTAACGGAGGGGGAGCTTCACGGCTCCTCCTTTTCTTTTAAGGATTTACTATGAGTATTGAACGTGGAGGCCATACCTTCAAAGGATTGCGTATTCCTATTAGCACCCCCAATCACAAAACCAAATCACACGCTGTACTTATAGGCACAACCAAAAAGCCTGAGCTTATTAGGTATGGTGAACAAGGTGCGAAGACAAACCAATCAGCCAAACAACGTAAAGCTTTTAAAGACAGACACCGCAAGAACATAGCCAAAGGCGAAACAAGTGCGGCTTATTGGGCTAATAAAACTAAATGGAAAGCATAGGAGGTTAGCATGGCGCAGACAACCAAGCTAGAAGCAGTTAACACAATGCTGTCGGCTATCGGAGAAGCTCCTGTTACTGCATTGAACTTAGGTTTAGTCGAAGCTGACATTGCTGAAACCATCCTAGAGTCTGTGAGTAAAGAAGTGCAGTCTCAAGGCTACTCATTTAACAGACAGCTATCTGTAGCATACAGCCCCGATACCAACGGTAACATCGTATTACCTGCTGACATTCTACGAGCAGATAGTACTCAAAAAACAGGCAACCTAGACCTAGTACAACGTGGTCTTAAAATGTTTGATAGAGTTAATAATACCTACAACATCACTGGCACAGTCTATCTAGATACTGTGACACAGTTAGATTTTCTAGACCTTCCCGAAGTGGTGAAACGCTACGTCACAATACGAGCAGGACGTATCTTTCTTGACCGTGTTGTCGGTTCAGCAACACTCCACGGCTTCTCAGAAAAAGATGAAGCTAGAGCATTATCCGAAATAAGGGATATGGAGGGCGAGGGACAAGACTTTAACATCTTCAACAGCTTTGACACATACAGCATCATTAATAGGGTGGCTGGGAGGACTGTCACATGACACTAATTAGTACGTCCATACCTAACCTTATTAACGGTGTATCTCAACAGCCACCATCCGTAAGGCTGGTTACACAGGCAGAGAAACAAGAGAATGGATTGTCTAGTGTCGTAGATGGCTTAACTAAAAGACCCCCAACAGAGCATAAAAACTTCTTTATTACTGGCTTGAGCAGTCAACAGCAGACTGACTTTGCTAACGCTTTCATCCACCCTATCAGGAACTCTGACAACACCTTGCATTTCATGGTTGTTCAAAAGGACGGTACGGTAACAATTTGTGATAGTACAGGCACGGTCAAGTCGCTTACAAACAATGGCTCTTCATATTTATCTGGACTAACTAACCCATCGACAGAACTAACAGCGACAACTGTTGCTGACTTTACGTTCCTTGTTAACAAGACAAAGACTGTAGCAAAGACTTCAGCAACGTCTGCCACAAGGACACCTGAAGCTTTAGTTCATGTAGCAAAAGCTGATTACAGTGTAACCTATACTCTTAGCATAACTAAGGGTGGGCAGACATTCACACGCGAAATTAGCACGATGGCTTCAGTCCAAGACACAACCGCCGCGTCAGCCAATGCTGAGAAGTCAATTCAGACTGACCGTATCGCATCTAACCTTAGATACAATACAACTACAGAAACCACATATTATGGGTCAACTTCTGGCGCAAACATAGCAGGACTAAACTTTGCTTTATATGGTAACGTAATACATATCTACGGAAGTACAGCTAATGATGACTTTACTTTAGAGGTAACGGATAGTAGAGGCGGTGAGCATCTAAGAGTATTCAAAGGGGAAACCCCTGACTTCAAAAAGCTCCCTACTCAGTCACCTGATAACTTTGTTATCCTAGTATCTGGGGACAACACTAAGGGACAGGATGATTACTACGTCAAGTTTAATACTGATGTAACTAACGGTAGGCCTGTATGGAAAGAAACCATTAAACCAGGTTTACTTACCACCCTTGACGCTGGGACTATGCCTCATACCCTGACCTACAACGGCTCTGCCTATACGTTAGGAACACAAGCATATGACAACAGGCTTGTGGGTGATGACACTACTAACGCCTTCCCATCTTTTGTTGGTGAGAAGATTAACGATGTGTTCTTCCACAGGAACAGGCTTGGCTTTCTTGCTGACGAGAATGTAATCTTCAGCGAAGCTGGGGAATACTTTAACTTCTTCAGTAAAACAGTGGTTACCCTTGTTGACAGTGCGCCTATTGACGTTGCTGTGTCTAACAATCAGGTATCTATCCTACGTCATGCCGTACCTTTTAACGAGAGTCTTCTGTTATTCTCAGACTTCTCTCAGTTCCGCTTATCTGCAGAACAACTACTTACCCCTGAGACAGTCTCTATTGACGTGACTACACGCTTTGAGGCCAGCCTTGTGGCTAAGCCGAAAGGCGCAGGTAAGTATGTTTACTTCCCTACTAAGAAGGGAGCCTTCTCTGGGCTACGAGAGTACTTTGTTGACGTGGATACAGAAACAAATGATGCAGCTGAGATTACAGCCCACATTCCTAGTTACATTGCTGGCACAGTAAAGAGTATGGCGGCCTCCTCCAACGAGGATATGGTATGCTTAATAACAGACGATGACGCTACTGTGGTCTACCCTTACAAGTTCTTTTACCAAGGAAACGAAAAGCTACAGTCAGCTTGGTCACAATGGAAGTTCTCTGGAAGTGTACGCTTCATGGAGTTTGACCAATCAGACCTGTTCTTTGTGACACAGTATGGAGCTAAGGTAGCTCTTGAGCGTATGAACTTATCTCGTGACGATGCTCTTACTGACACAACATTCCCTGTCCTATTAGACAGACGTGTCAAGCTAACAGGTAATGACACCCTCCCCTACACAGATGCCACCGCAATATATGTTACCACTGCAGGAGCTATTGTATCAGCTTCAGCTGCAGCTACCTTTCAATCAGGAGGGGGTACAGTATATGCAGGCGTTCCCTACACATTAACCTACCGTTTTTCTCAACAAGTGTTCCGCAACCAGAAACAGCCAATAACAACAGGCAGACTCCAGTTAAAGAACATGGCGGTAGTCTATGCTAACACAGGCTTCTTTAACGTAGTCACAGTCCCCCACAAGAACCTCCCAGTAGCCTCGCGTACAACTTACACAAGGTCATTTACAGGAAGGGTGGTTGGTGGAGGCACTAACATCCTTGGCACAGTTCCGCTTGATACAGGAACCTACCGCTTCGGGTTACAGGCTAACGCACAGAATGCACAGATTGAACTTCAAAGCGATAGTCATCTTCCCTGCTCTTTCCAAAGTGCAGAGGTTGAGGCTGAGTTCGTACTGAGGTCACAGAGGATGTAAATGGAAGGCCATTATAGACCGTACAAAGATGAAGATGTCATTACACTAGCTTCAACCATGTGTGAGGCTGATGTATTAGAAATCAAACTGTCTGATGGCCTTTCCCCTCTAGACGCTCTTAGGAGGGCTTGTAGAGAGTCTGCAGAGGTTAACACCATAGTAGGCTCAGACGGTAAACTACTTGGTATGTTTGGTCTTAGTTATATAGATGACCTAGTAGGTAGTCCGTGGATGCTGTCCACAGGTAAGCTTTCTAATTACTACATCAAGTTCCTACGCCAGAGCAGGCAGTGGGTTGAGGACGCTAACAATCGCAGGAGCGTGTTAGTTAATTATGTCCATGTTGAGAACGACAACGCCATCAAATGGCTTCGTTTTCTGGGCTTCAGCTTCATTCGTAAAGTCGATTATGGAGTAAGCAATGCTCCCTTTTACGAATTTGTGAGGATTAAATAATGTGTGAACCAGCAACCGTGATGGCTATTGCCTCAGCAGGCGCGAAGTATATTGAACACGAGAACGCTGTAGCTGATTACGATGCAACCGTAGTAAATAACTATAACAATAGGGTTAACGCAGTTCGCTCCAGAGACTTGTCTATTAGCCAAGCTAAATTAAAGAACGAGCAAGAACGAGGCGTAATCACAGATAAGAAGTTTGCTAACGCTATTGCATCACTCAGAAACACTGAAGCATTTAAGACAGCCGCAGGTGAAGATAATATTGTAGGACGGTCTATTGACCAAGCCTTAAACATACGCATTGCAGACGGTCTTCGTAATGATACCAAGCTGTCCACACAAGCCAGCATGATTGACCAACAGTCCAAGATGGATGCTCTTGAAATACAGGCACGTCTTGAAGGACGCTTGGCACAAATTGTTGACCCCAATCCTCCAAGTGTACAGGAAGCAATAATAGGCATGGCTACCTCTGGATTCCAAGGGGCAAACTCCGTACCCGAAGGTACAACATGGGCGCAAGTATTTAGTTAGGAAAAGTTATGGCATCAAAAAGAAGTCAGGTAAGAAGTAACCTGCCAGTAATAGAAACTAACCAGCCTGTTGCTAGAGTAATTGACACATTTGCCCCTGCAGCTCCACCACCCAAGAGGCCAAACAATACAGCTAATATTCTAAAGACTTTGATTAGCTTTGGGCAGTCACAAACTGATAAAATCCTAGCTAGGCAAAAGGCAGAGCAGGAAGCATTAGAGAAACAAGAGCGAGATGCTCTCAACTTAGCATTCCTAGAAAACCCTGACCAGTTTGCTCAGGATTTACGCTTAGGTAAATTTAAGAACCTTACTTCCCCTGCACAGCTTCTAGCTGGTGAGCATATGGGTGTGAGGTTAGCTAGGAAGTATAACGTATTTCTTAGGGAAGAGTACGCAAAAGAGGGACTTGCTGAAAGTGATGACGCTTCCGCTTTCTTTGAATTTGAAAACGGAATGCGTACAAAATTCATTCAAGAGAATGGAGATGCCTTCACTATAGAAGGAGTTTCTGCAGGATTTTCCAAAAACTTTCGACAGTATATCCAGAGCTTGGACTCCACACATACCACAACAGCTAACACTAATCTTAAAACAAACCAAGAAACGTCCTTCAAAGATGCAATAACGTCTAATATTGATAGTGTTTTGAACGGTATTACCAATACAGAAAACTTTGGTAAGAACATAAGACTAGCTCAGACTGACGCAAAGCTTGGCTATAACTTTGATAACAACACAGCCAACTCTCTTACTACTGATGCCTTGATTACATACTCTCAGGATAAAAGCCTAACCTACGCACAAAGGCGTGACATTCTAAAGTTAGGAAGCTTCATCCAGACAAGTCCGGGCAGTAGTCTAAGCGGTACTAAAGAAGCTAGTTTTAAGATAGGTAAAGCCCTAGTCGCTATTGATGATGATGAACGTCAAGAAACTGATAGGCAAACTAAAATCTATAAAGATAAAAAGCTTAGAGTAACTGATAGTATTACATCAAAAATACAACAAGCCTTAGTTTCTAATTCTGATGTAGAATTATCTACTGTTTTAACTGCAGATGAATTAGCTCAGGCTAAAGAGTTTTACCCCGGTTACCTAAAAGACTTTGCTACTCTACAGGATTTCTTTCAGAACCAAAGTGCTGACTCACTTGACGGTAGTTCACTTATTGAAATGCGCCAAGAGCTAAGCACCGCTACCAGCCGCGCTAACGCTATGAAGATGTTAAATGGGCTTGTGGCCGCTGGTAAGCTGAAGGGTGATGCTACTGCCTTTGGAACTTTGTTTTCACAGGTTCAGCAAATTCCTCTAGATGAAAAAGCAAAAGCACCAAAGCCTTTCTCATCTGACCCATACTTTAGACAATTCTATAGTCTACTAGGGGGCGTAATTACAGATACTGGCTCAGTTATATCTACTTCACAATTACCTGAGAACAATCAAATCAAATTAGAATTTTTAGTAACTGAGTTTGTACCAATTTATCTTTCTGATAATTACAAAAACCTATCAGATTTAGACAAGTTTCAAATGTTACAAGATTTGTATAATAAAGCTAAAGAAGTATCTACCCCCCAAGATTAAAGGAGTCGTAAATGGCTGAGCCAGACATTGCCACATCTGCGGATGAAGAGCAAAACGATGGGTATATTAAAGACACACTTGAGGGTGTAGGGACTGGTATAGTCAAAGGCCTTGATGAAATTACCTCTAAAGTAGACACTGTTAGTGGTGGTCTTCTAGATGACGCAGCTACTTGGTTAAATGATAATGTAGTCGATTTAGGTACTTTTGGTGTCAACGAAGATGGCGCAGTAGTTTACGGACGTATCGCTGAGGCTTTGAAACAAGGTAAAGCACAAGGTCTTGAAGGTGTAGATTTAGATAACTACGTCAAAGATAATGCTCAGCTTTATAAGTTGACTGACGGACTACAGACTATACCTGGCAACATATCATCAGGTCTTACACAGTTTGCTGTAGGATGGTTACCAGTAAATCGCGTCTTGAGTGTATTTAATACCACCAACAAGGTAACCAAAGGCGCAAAGCTCATGGCTGAAGGTGCAGGCGCAGAGATGCTTGCCTTTGATAAGCACGAAGAACGCCTGTCAAACCTTATTCAAGAATATCCTACACTAGAAAACCCCATCACAGAGTTTTTAGCTGCTGACCCAGACGATGGAACAGCGTTAGCATTACTTAAACAAGCTTCAGAAGGTGTGCTTACTGAGGTTGCTTTCTTACCATTGGTAGCAGGATTAAAAGCTATCAGGGCTAACCGCAGAAACTTTGATGAAACAGATGAGCTAGTTGCAGAAGCTGTTGCAGAGGCTGAGACATTAGTTCCACAATTAGGTAACGATGTTGATGAAGCTATGGCAGCTTGGGAGGAAGCAAACCAAGCCATCGTTAAATCGCACGATGAAGCGGCTACAATGCCTAGCCCCACCAACCAAAAGAAACGTGCAGAAGGGCGAAGCGAAGCTGTTGCCACAATGACTGATGACCAAGTTTCCGACTTGCAGTCTAGAGGTGGTGCTATCACACAGACTAATGAAGAGATGATAGCATCTGCAAAAATCTCTATTGGACAGCATTTAGCTAAGTATGGAGATAGCACAGAACAGGGTATTCAAGATTGGATTACACGTTTCGGTGGTGATGTAACACGAGCAAGAAAAACTCTAGCTCGTGCTGTGGTACTTGCTGACGTTGCAGATGTTAATTTTGGAACTGTGCTTAGTAAGTATGAGACAGGTGATGCGTCTTACGCAGAGCTAACTAATGCTTTTAAGCAAGTTGTAGCCTCAGTTAATGTAGCCCGTGGTGGTTTTTCTGAAGCTGGACGTATGCTTGAATTTTCTAAAGTTGTTGATGGTTGGAACATAAACACCCTAGACACTGCTATCAAAGCAGGGACAGCTTTGAAAAGTAATCTCAAGGGGCGTAAGAAATTTTACGCTGAGATGGCTAAGTACGGTATCCAACTACAGAACGCTGGCTCTCGTGGCATTGGCATGATTAACGAGTTGTTCATCAACTCTATCTTGTCAGGCTTCAAAACTCATGCTGTCAACATAGGCTCTAACACCTACACAATGCTGACCATGCCTTTGGAAAAAGCTATTGGTGCAGGAATCAAAGGCAATCGTGATGACATGATGAAAGCCTTGAGGATGTATCAGGGCTTTGCGTATGGAAGTTTATCATCTGCTAAAGGAGCGTTTGGCGCACTTAAAAGTGGACAGACTAAACTAGATGCCGACTACTCCATCATGGAAGATGGTAAAATGGTCAAGGAAGGGTACATCCCTCTTTGGGCTGGTGGCGGTATTATCCGCGCACCTACACGTCTACTTGCCGCTGAAGACGAGTTTTTCAAGCAGATTAACTTTCGTGCTTTTGTTTACTCAGAATCAGTATCAGCAGGACGTGAGCTTATAAAGCGAGGTGAGTTAGATAAGGCTGACCTAGCCAAGTATGTGGATGACGAAGTCGAAAAGGCTGTCAACATCCAGATGGAACAGGCTATGACAGGTAGAGCAAGCGATGATGCTTTAGCTCCTACTGCAGATGCGGCTATCCAATATGGACGTGTTTCTACCTTTACTCAGGGGTTAGATGGAAAAGTATCTCAGGGAATTAGTAAGGCTGTCACAGACTTTCCTATCCTGCGTCAGATTAACCCATTCGTTAGAACTCCGTTAAACCTACTATCTTACACAGTACAAAGAAGTCCGTTATTCCTGTTATCAGGACGCTGGCGTAGAGACTTTATGGCTGGTGGTACACGTCAAGGCGAGGCTATTACGAGAGCTACAGTAGGTGGGGGACTAGCTACTTACTTCTACAACCTAGCAGTAGAAGGTCAGATAACTGGCTCAGGTGAACAGCTTGATACAGCACAGCTTAAAGGTCTACAGGATATTGCAGGGTATGATAAGAACTCTGTGATTACCGAAGATGGTTATGCAAACGTACAGCGTTTATCCCCTGCCCTAGACCTTATGACCATTATGGCATCCATACACGAACTTAATAAGTTTGGTAATAAAGATGCTGCTGATGAGATGGCTATGGGAGTAACTATGGTCATCACAGAAATGATGCGTGATAAGTCATTCATGCAGGGTATTGATGATTTCTTCAATGCTATTGATGACCCTGAGCGTTATGGTACGTCTTACATGGCTAACCGCGCAGGTGCTTTAATACCTTATTCTGGTCTACTGAAGTCTATTAACCAAGAGCTTAATGACCCTAAGAATAGAAAGATACGAACAGTTCTTGATGGGTTCTATCGTAACACTCCAGGCCTATCTGATGAGCTTGACCCTCACTACAACATTCTTGGTGAAGAAAAGTTTATCCCTGAGTTCTATGGGGCAGACATGGCATCTCCTGTTGGTTGGTCTGAATTAAAAGATAACCCACTAGCTGAAGAATGGATGAACGCTCTAGAAGATGGTCTTCCCTACAACATAGGAATGCCCCCTCTTAATAAGGACGGTATAGACCTGACTGACAGAGCGTTTGCCACAGATAGAGATGGTAAACCTCTAGACCCTAAACTTAGCCGTGGCACAGCCTATGGAGAGTGGATGCGGAGAACTGGTCTTATTGAAGTAAGCTTCGTTATTAATGGTAAAGTCATTAGTAAAGAGCCTGTAACATTAAGAGAAGCTCTAACAAAGCTAGTTCAAGACCCAAGTTTCCAAGGTGATGGAACAGGTAATATAAGAATTGGCGATAGGGTATATGAAGGTAGCAAGCAAGAACTTGTCAAAAAAGCTATCCAGCAATACCGAAAAATCTCATGGGATTTGATGGTTGGACAAGACCCTTACACCACACGAGCAGGTGTATTTGGAGAGGATGATGTTCTTTATGAAGTAAAGGGCAAGCCACCAAAGCAGTTTAAGGATTTTCCTATCTACCAGAAATTAGCAATAGCTTATTGGACTAACAATAGAGCTAAGGGCTACTTCGCCAATTCACAAGAAGGTCAAGACTTTATGAAAAGTCGTGAACCACAACTTAATAGCGTACTCACAGGAGGCACTAACTAATGGCTGAATCCATAGTCACCTTCGCAAGCATAGGCTCACCTCAATCAAGCTTTTCATTTTCATTTAGCTACTTAGCTGCAACTGATATTGATGCGTTTGTTGATGGTACATCTGTGTTTGCAAACAATGCCTCCACAGGTACAGCAGTTGGAGGAAACACC
>Ga0181389_1000865_pt1 | contig 12212 bp, 12 predicted proteins | sample 12SPOviralmetaG_FD_130121 | JGI IMG/M metagenome (GOLD analysis project Ga0181389, IMG submission 130121) | Marine viral communities from the oligotrophic San Pedro Time Series (SPOT) site, San Pedro Channel, CA, USA - 12 SPOT_SRF_2010-06-29 | ecosystem: Environmental > Aquatic > Marine > Strait...
TAAAGAAATGCAGTTAAAAATGGTTATAAATGAGTCACAATATTACCATAAACAATAAGAAAATTTTTGATTTTTATAATGAACATAAAAATTTGAATTTTGAGAATATGAACATTCTTTTTGTGGATATTTTGGAGAACCTGTTACGCAGTACAAATCCAACACTTGACGCAAATGTTGCCGCTGCATTATTGGATAATATAAAAGGACTGCAGAATCAGGTTGATAACATGAATCAAATTATTTCCAAGAACGTTGATGATGTTTCAACAGTGTTCACCCTAAAGTTTATAGAATTCAAAAAAGAGTATATACAAGATCTACAAATTATTTTGTCAAATAATGCGCAAGAAAAAATTGGACCTATTATTAAAAATTTTAACGAATCTTTGTTGGATAAGACCAAATTAATGCTAACAGATGTTATTCCAAAAAATCAAGAAAATTTACATAAAAGTATTGACGGGTCTTTGAGAACTTTGCAAGAAAACTTAAATAAAGACACAAATATGCTGATAAAATCGTCATTAACGAAGGATGTTCTTGAAAATTATATATCTACATTGGATGAAAAGTTTGCAAATACATTACTGAATTCACAGAATTTGTTAAATACAATTGTCTCGTCTTCCGAACAAAGACTTGATTCAAAATTAACAGAAATAAAGGATATTTCGGCAAAAAATAACAATGATCAGTCAAATTTATATGTAAATGTTAACGAATTGTTAAAAAAAATGGAAAATTCTTCATCAAAAGGTAAAATTTCGGAGAACTTGTTATTTAACGTGTTAATTTCTTTGTATCCAACCGCAATTATTGAAAATGTTGGAAATATTAAAGAAACTGGAGATATTTTGATGAAAAGAAGGGATAAACCTAAAATTTTATTTGAAAATAAGAATTATGAAAGAAATGTTGGACAAGAGGAGGTGAGAAAGTTTATTAGAGATGTTGAAACGCAAAAATGTTCTGGTATTATGCTTGCTCAAAGTTATGGTATTGCGAATAAGAATAATTTTGAAATTGAGATCCATAACAATAATGTACTGCTCTATATGCATAATGTTGAATACGATTCTTACAAAATTAAAGCTGCTATTGATATTATAGATCATTTTAAAAGTTGCTTGGACGATTTAGAGTCATGTAACGGAGAACAAATATCCTTAGACAAAGAGTTTTTGGATGATATTAATAAAGAATATCAAAACTTCATAAATAATAAAACGAATCACATAAAAACGATTAAAGATAGTATGCAAAAATTGGTTGCACAAGTAGAAGACATTAAAATACCTACTTTGGAGAACTATTTATCAAGAATGTATGCTTCTACTGCATCAAAAGAGAATACGTGCGAATATTGTAATTATGTTGCAAAAAATATTCGTGCACTTACTGCACATCACCGTGGTTGTGCATTGAAAAAACAACATGAAGCAAAGAAAAAAGAAATATTAATGCAAAAATTACACGGCGAAAATAGTATTCACTATAATCCTAATAATATTAACTAACTATAAATTTATGTATACATAACTGAATTGATATTAAAACCATTATATATATCTATATATATATGATATATATGATAGAGACGAATATAGGTAATTTTAAAATACATAATTATAGTAACCATATTCTTGTAATCAAAAACCTTATTGATGACAGTTTTTGTAAAGAAATAATCAAAATTATAAATAACTCAGAACATTTTTTTAAGATTGATTATCGTAAAGGAAATAATGTAAAAGGATTTGAGAGCTCAATGCAAAATTTACTTGAAAAATGTGATGAAAACAAAGAAAAACGACTTTATGTCTACATTTACAATATTATCATCACTTATATAAAAACGATTACCTGTATAGCCCACAAAATTAATAATAATTTATTTAACCGTATACCAAAAATAAGTGATATCATTTTACGAAAAATTATAGACAAAACAATACCCCATTGCGATGGAATCCCCGATCAAAGAAACATTAGAGAATTAACATGCATTATTGCCTTAAACCAAGATTATGAAAACGGGGAATTTAATTTTCCCGAATATAATACTGAAATAAAATTAGAAAGAGGAGATGTTTTATTATTTCCTCCATATTGGACACATCTTCATAGTGTAAACAAACCAGAACACAATTTTCGGTATACTATTACTTTTTGGTTTCATTCTAACCAATCTACTGCCTCTTGGAATATTGAAAATATCAACTAATTAATAATTTATCTCTTCCCTTCTTAACAATCCACCAATCATTTAATTTTTTATCTATTTCTACCGAGTTTACTTCAATCTCAATAGATAATGTTTGAATATTTTCTGTGACTGACTCATCTCTATCCAAACTTAAAGAATATCTAACTTCATTATAAAAAAAAATTGCATCTCCTTGTTCTAATTTGACAATATGCTTATCCTCAAAATTAACATATATATATTTATTTAATGAAATTATAGTTGTAAATCCATTTCCAAAAAACATATCATCCATATTTGACACACTATTAAACTTGAACTCCACGTTCTTTAAAGATATATGTGACAGTCTATAACTATCTTGTATTAATGATAATAGTTTTTTTATTGAAAATTTAATAAAATCAACTTTACATAAATGATTCACTTTATCAGTATTTAAAATCCACTCACACACCATTTTTGAATAATATTTATTAAGTATTTTTCGTTGATTTAAATAGGGAAATGCATTTACTATAATATCTAAATTATATTCAGTTTCCATATAATAAATAATATGTTTTGTTTATATTATTTATAAACTTGAATCGGTTGTAAAAAAATTTAATTCTACACTCGCTGTTGCATCTTCCAAATAACTTACTATATCTGTAATTTGAGTATTACCAGTCGCCTTTTCTCCAGTTAAACTTCTTAATACAACTGCTCCCTTCTCACCTTTACTACCTTTAGCACCGGTAGGACCTACCGCTCCTTTGGCACCTATCCCTCCAGTTGTTCCTGTGCCACCCGTGCCACCTGTACTACCAGCACTTCCGTGGTTACAGTTACGACTGTGAGCTGTCGTACAGTCAGTACCTTTCCCTCCTTTCCCTCCTTTCCCTCCTTTCTCTCCTATCCCTCCTGTCTCTCCTTTCTCTCCTTTCCCTCCTTTTGCTCCTTTTGCTCCTTTTGCTCCTTTAGGTAAACTAACTGTGACAACATTAGTCTGATTATTATTATTTTTTAAAAATAAATCAGTTGAATCAGAATTTATATCAAATTCAAATATCATATTTCCATCATTTACAAACGTGAATACATCTTCAAAAATATCTACTCCGCCGTCTCCTCCATCACCTCCATCTCCCCCATCACCTCCAGCGCCTCCATCACCTCCAGGTCCTCCAGGTCCTCCTGCGCCTCCAGGTCCTCCTTCGCCTCCTGCGCCTCCGGTAGTATCACATCTATATTCGGTTTGCTTTTGTTGGCCATAAAAGTTCTTATTTTGATGACTATAACCGTACTGACATTGCGTTGTATTGGTATCTCCCGTATCTCCTTTATCTCCTACTTGTCCTACTTGTCCAGTATCACCTATCTGATCTCCCAGATCTCCTGTATCTCCTGTATCTCCCGCAGCCCCTTTTTCGCCGACCATACGTATTTTTACTCCATTTGCCCATGCTGGAACAGATATATTGTTATTACTGCTTGTTATCTGCTCGCTTGTAACCTTAAAATTACCATCTAATATTAACTGGTTATTTAAATAATAAGGAATTACCATTTCTGCGGTTTTATATCTCTCCCAGGCATTATTACTCACAGTATATTCCGGAATATTATATCCTTGCGTTTCAGGATCTTTAAAATTTGTTGGGTTTCCGTCAAACATCTCATCTATATTTGTCCCTTTATAAAAAAAATTACTACTCATCTAATATATATATATTTATTGTATTTTTTATTTAATTTTTATTTTAATTACTTCAATAAAAAGATAATCAAATACTTCTAATTTACTTTTAAATACACTATTAAATAATATTAATCTATTCTTATTTGCATGCAAAATATCCTTATTATTATTTTTACAATCTATTATCAATTTATTTCTATTAAATATATCATTAATAAATATTAAACCATACCATATATTCTCCTCTCTTTCTTCAAAAATAAGCGAATTATTTATATACGAAAAACAAGATGTTATTGAAATTATTTCTTTGGATAAAATTTGTTCAAATACTGCAACCTTATTTTGAATATTATCATTTACATACCCATTCTCTAATAAATTATTATATTTGAACTCTATTTCGTCTCTTTTATTTCTTTCTTTCATGTTCATATAAGCGTTTTTTTTATAAAAAAATCTATACACTTTATCTACATTCAAATAATAATTATCTAATACAAATAATTTATATTCCATATGACTATCGTAACACGGTTGCAAATGATTACTGTTATTAGATAATAACGGTTCACTTTCTATAAATAATGGTTTTACTAAACGTATATCATTCAATTTATCACCATACCCGGTTGCTGCAGAGTGCACCTTTCCTCCGTCATACAATACTATTTTATTAACTTCGCCTTTGATTTCAACTGATGTTATAATATTATCTTCAATGCTTTTAGAGGTATCTACATTTAACATATTATATATATTCGTACCTGACTCTACAGTTTCACTTTCATTTAAATAAATAACCGCTGCAAACTTTTTGTTATTATAATTCTCATTATCTGTATGAGGATATATTTGCTTATATTTATCAACAAATACGTAAGTACTAGATATATCTATTTGTTTATAATTAAATTTTGTCAAAATTGTATTTATTACGTTTTCAAGTTCTTCACTAATATATCCAATACATCTAACACCAAATGCAGTGTTCGTACCAAATTTGTATCTACTCATTGCAAATATTCTTTCTATTTCAGTATCTTCTAATACGTTATATGCAACGATCAAATTTGTTTCAAGATTATCTACACTATTTATTTCAAAATTTAAATTCATTTATTAGTTTCATATAAAGACTTTATATGATTTTTATCGTCTTTAAACTTCCATGCTATACTAACCCGCAATTTATTAACACTTTTATTAAACGGTAGTCCTTTATGAAGTATATTTCCATTAAAAAATATAGCCCTGTTACATATTGGTTCTACACATTTTATTTCATTATTATCTTTATAATAAAAATATCCACCCACCTCATCTGCGGTTTCTTCATTACAACAATCACTTATAAAATACAAAAATGTGTACTCATTTTCATTATCGCTATCTGTATGAAAAGATGATTCAGAACCATAATACATACCATTTCCATATAACCGTTCTAATTTCATATCTAATACTTTAATTGGCGATTTAAAAATAGTATTTAAACATAATACCAATTTGTCCCTTATAATTTTATTTAAATAAATATTAAAGTAATCTTTATCTATCAGTTCTGTGTATAACCAAGCATACTCGTAACTTTTATTACCACTTGAATGTCCCCATTCCCATATATTATTCGTACGCTCGCAAGGGAAAAAATGCTCTTGTATATTTTTTCTTATTTCATTATTAAAAAAATCATCTATAATTAATAACATAAAATACTTAAATATTAACACCTTTTACTATTTAAGTATGTTTATTAACTATGATATTATTAACATGAACGAACATCCCACTATTAAAAAAAATGATTTGTTCTCATTCTTATATGTATGCAGTGATATTATGAACGGAAAAGAAGAATTTCTAATCAATGATAATGACAATAAAGACATTATACAATCATTAATTGTAGATATTGCAAAACACAATATTTCAAAAATATGGAACGAACAACCCAGCGAAAAACATTTTATTAGTTTTTGGATGAAACGTCGGAATAATTGTTGCAATGATTTACATGTTGAAAACGAATATGATAATGACGACGATGAATGTATCACTACCATTGTATATCTGAATGACAACAACGCATCTCCAACATTTTTTATGGAAGTTAATCCAGATAATTATAAAGAAAAACAATACGAATTCACGGATTTTTCACTTTCATTCCCAAAAATATATAATGCAACAACATTCGGTAAAAATATTTTGCATGGAAAATTTGATATGTTTTGTTATAATAATAAAACTACACAATACATCATTAACGACTGTAATAGACTGGATCGGTCATTATTAGTTGTTAAGGTTTCAAAGAAAAAACCACAATTCGTTCCCGTTTTTGATAATGTATTACTCATTCAACGTCTTAAAAATATGAATATTTCTTATGACATTATGTTACAAACTGAAAAACACAGTGACAAAAATATGTTTTATCTAGAACAAAATAACAATATTAAACATATAACATGTCCCCCTTCACTATTTGAAAATAAAATTATACATAATGCTATTGAACATGGACCACAACTATTTCATTTATCCACATTTAACCAGTACATTGAACCACATATAGAAAATACATCCATTTTTAAATTAAAATCTAATAAAGAAGTTGTTACATTTAATGAAAATGTTATTAATTCTCTTAAAAATAAACTTGATAATAACATTCGTGATATGGCAAACAATATGAATGAATTAAATAATAAAGATAATGTCCGCGTAAATGAAGTAAAAACACACAGTGAAAGACAACCTCAATCAAATAAAACGAGCCTCTCTCTTCTTGCAGAAAAATTTGTTCAAAGACATATTATTCACCAGTTTCTTGATGATTTAACGTGTAAATGGATGATTTTTGAATCTGAAAGATATATTAAACAAAACAACAGTGTTTGGGTAAATACAAGACATTCATTATATCCCACATATGATATTGCTATTGAAAAGATTCCAAGCCTATTTTCATTTTGTTTACATGGTATTATGCCAGAAATTAAAAAACAAATCGGCTTATGTTATACAGTTTCTATTAAAAATATAGATATACGAGATTTATTTATAGTTAAATATGGAGAACATGAACAACAATCATTAGACTTCCATTACGATGGTGAACAATCTAATATTACTGCGAGTATATTATTAAATAATAATTTTCAGGGCGCAGATCTGGAATACGAAGACGGCTGTATCCATCATTTGAACACGGGTTCTCTTAATTTACACACACATAGACATAAACATAAAGTTCTACCCCTGAAAAACGGAACACGATATGTATTGGTATACTTTTTACATGTTGAATTTTAATATTCGTAAATAAACATTTAAATAATATAATTATTATAAATTATGTATAATAAATATAATTTTCAAATAAATAAAGCTTCTATTGATGGTTTCTATCATGAACTTGATCATATATATAACTCGGACAAAACACATAAATTAAATTATTTAGATTCTAACAATATTACCAGTTATCTGGAAACATTCGTTCTTCAAACTGCAAAACACCATCTATTTAAACAATTAAATAAACATATCAAGGATGAATCTATAGAATTCTGGTTTAAAAGGCATAACATCACTAACCATAATCTACATTGGGACAGAGATGAAGGCGTTCCTTTTAGTAATAGCGAAAAATATCCTGTTTTATCAATTGTTACCTTCTTAAAAAATACTAATTCCACTGTTCCTACTGTTATTACAAATGTAGAGCGAAAACATAATAGAAAAGATAATAACAACAACAATATAAATTTACCTTCTACCCCTTGTATATCTATCATTTTTCCGGTGGAAAATACACAACTTGTATTTAAAGGTGGAAAATATTTACATGGTACATATCCTATATATAACTCTCATGACAATCAAATACGCGATATATTAGTTATAAATGTATGGGATACACATAATTTCAACCCAAACACCAATTTTAAATACGTTCCCAGCAAAAACTTTACATACAACAGTACAGAAAATATTGCTTCTTTCTCAAAACAGATTAAACAAGTCAAATGTTCTCAAATTACAAAACGATTTTTTTTAAATGTTACTGATAAACGCCTATTTGATTATTTTCCATTGAAAGACAACTTATCTAATGAACCCTCTGAAATCATACAACACTTTTTATATATTGAAAAGATTCTCAAATCCGATTTTAAAAGTGATTATTTGTTTTATTGTCCATACAATCGCTCTATTAATAATAATATATACGATTTTATACTTATAACCGTTGCTACAGACGAAACAAACATAGGATTGAATATTTTATTAAAATCTATCAAACAGCATAATATTCGTTATAAAGTTTTGGGACTGGACGATGTCTGGACTGGCGGAGATATGGAAAAGGGTACCGGAGGCGGGCAGAAAATTAATTTATTGAGAAGAGAGCTAGAATTATGGTCCACTGAACAGTTACAAAATACAATTGTTTTGTTCACAGATGCATACGACGTATTAGTTTGTGATGATGCGGATACTATTACAGATACTTATTTTCGTGCCATAAATGAATATAAACAATTTAATAAAGTTATGTTTTCAGGAGAACAATTTTGCTGGCCCGATAAGTCGTTGGCAAACATATATCCAAATCCAAATGAACACTATAGATTTTTAAATTCAGGTTCTTTCATTGGAACTGCATATACTATTCTTGAAATAGTTGATGATATTGACGTTCAAAATAATGAAGACGACCAATTATGTTATTCAAAATACTTTATTGTTAACCCGGAAAAAATATTTATTGATTATAAATGTATGTTATTTCAAACATTAAATGGAGAACTTGAAAGCATTAATTTATTCTATAGAAATAAAATGATTGAAAACGGTTATTCTTATTACACTCCTTGCATATTGCACGGAAATGGCGATTACAATAATAAAGAAATCATCTATTTCCTTTCAGAATATCTGTTTAGAGATCTACATAGGATTACTTATAAAACAAACGTGATTGACACTCTTTTTCCAATAAATAACATAATTACGAATGATATTAACACAATCATTATATCGTTGGAAAAAGACGTTGGGCGCAGAAATAAATTAAAATATAAGCTACCTTCTTCTGGGTTGAACAATGTTCGTTATATTAAAGGCGTTGACGGGGATACTGACCTTGATAAATACAAATTCTACATTCAACCAAATTCAGAAATTAATACTGGAGAAATCGGTTGTTTTCTATCTCATTACTCTGTATGGAGTACTATTGTGAAAAATAAAACGGATTATACACTTGTATTAGAAGACGACGCTACTTTCAAAAGTAATTTTAATAATTATTTAAATATCATTACAGATAACTTTAATAAAATAGATTTTGATATTATTCTTCTTGCATGTTGGAGACAAACACCCTTTTCTAAAAAATATAACGACTTTTTAAATTATTATTCCTTTTCTACAAATGCACATGCATATATTATTACATTTAATGGTGCTAAAAAATTAATGAACTCTAATTGTTTGCACAATATTTTACCAACAGATGAGTTCTTTCGTATTATTGCTAGTCCGAATAATATTTTTAATGTTAACAATTTTACAATTTTACAAACAAACTATGATATATGTAATCAAGAATTTAGATCCTTATATGAATCAAATATTATCGATAAACCATTATATAATATGAATTCTAATCACTAGTCCCGTTCATAATATTCTTCCAGTGGAAGTAAAAAACGTGTTTCTTCAATATACTCACTTATGTATTTACACAAATTACACGCAAAACCGTATAAAAAATATATGTATTTTTCAAATATCTCATGCTTATCATAGATCCTCATATAGATATATACATTTAATTCATTTTGTATTGTTTACACCGAATAATATAAAATATACAAATATAGTATATGTATTTGTCTATTATTCGTGATGCAGCTGCCGGCGCTCTGTTTGCTGGTATCTTCTCTTATAATGCTTCTTTATATTCAACGAATCAAAACTATTTAAAATTAACTGCATTTTTGTGGGGTGTACCTCTTCTCTATTTCTATATATTATTTATCGCTTTTAACATCGCAGGAAAAGAAGCTGCTTATGACGTGTCTACACACGGCCTTTTAGGGATCTCTATCACACTATTCGCTATTATATTAACCATCCTTATTATGAAACTTGATAACAACCTTATTATAGGCATAAATGTATTCATTTTATCAACAGCCATCTTTATTTACACCTACTTTGGTCTGTATAATATTTCATTCCCCAGTATTCGTTTTAGTAAAACAAAAATTGAATAAAAAACCCCCAAATTTTGTGAAAAAATGATCAAAATAAATCATTCTCGAGAATTACATTTAAAACTTTATATCAAAAAAAAAAAAAGGACAAAAATAAAATGTCCATTTTTAAAAAGTCAAAAATAGTTTTCGAAATAAATATCACATTTTGTGTTTTTGCCTGGTGGTGCTATGAAAGCGACCAATTTTCATGACAAATTTCGCTGCAACCTTTTTTTTAATATTTTTGGACAAAACAATTTAGGCATTTTTTTTGTTTCATATTATGAAACAAAATGAAACAAAAATCATGCCAAAATTAAATGAAGAATATTATTGTACACATTGTAACTTTTCATGCAGTAAAAAAAGCAATTATAAGGCACATTTGTTGACTGCAAAACACAAAAAGGCATTAAATGAAACAAATGAAACACGCATGAATTTTGATAGTAATGACTTAGTATGTACTTCATGTCTCCAGTCATTTAGTAGCAGAACTACTCTTTGGAGACATAAAAAAAAATGCCAAAAAAATGCCGCACTGCATACTGACACCCCTGTACCCCCCAAGTACGACCATGAACCGTCTTCTATTATTAATATTCTTAAACAAAATAGTGATTTCAAAGATCTTATTATAGAGCAAAATAAACTCATACAGCAACAAAACGACTCCATCATGAAGCTTGTTGCGAAAGAAACCCCCACACAAAACAATTACAATAATATCACAAATAATAATCAAAACTTCAACTTGAACTTTTTCTTAAATACTACCTGCAAGGATGCTATTAATATGTCTGAATTCATTGAAAATATAAAAGTTGAATTAAATGAACTTGAAGAAATCGGCAAAAGTGGCTATGTTTCTGGTATGACTACAATGATTTTATCAAGAATTAAAAACATGGACGTCACAAAAAGACCATTGCACTGCACCGATTTAAAACGCGAAACCATGTATATTAAAGAAAACGATACATGGAATAAAGAAACACCTAATAACAGTAAATTAAGGAAAATGATTAGTATTGTTGCTGCACACAACTCTGATGCTTTACGATTATGGAGAGAAAAATTCCCCGAATGTCAAAATTGGAATAGCCCCAAATATGAGTTCTGTATCAAAATGATGAGAAACATTGTCGGTGATGTTGGAAAAGAACAAATTAAACTTGACAACAAAATCATTAAAAATATTGCAAAACACATTATAATACAAAAATAATCTTTTTTAAATATATACTTATGATTTTTAAAACAATATCGCAACTATTTAGATACAAAATCATTCTATTGTTTGTTTTTATCTTATTATTTTCCATTATTTATATGTTTCTTGATGATAAACATTTCAGTGGTGTCAACTTCGTCAAAGATGCCATCAAAAAAGAAGTCATTAAAAAAAAAATAGAAAAGAAAGTAGATAAAACATTAGAAAATTTCTCTACCGATTTTTTTAATTTTGAATCTAAACCAGCCGAAAGTGAAGCTGAAATTGAAAAAAAAATAGACGAAGTCGCCGAAGTTACTGAAAAAGAAGTCAACGAACAAGATCTCAGTGCTGAAAAAATAGAAACGTCTTATTTACAGAAACTCTTTGATCGTCTCTATTTTTCTATTAATACAACCACTTTACTCGGGTACGGAGATATTTATCCTGTTACTAACATCTCCAAAACCCTTGCTATGACTCAATCCCTATTAACTATTTCTCTTATTGTCATTTAATTATATATTTAAACCATTCAAATATATAACAGCTCCCTGCGCGAATCGAACGCGCGACCTTCACATTACAAGTGTGATGCTCTACCTCTAAGCTAAAGGAGCAACAATAATACTATTAAAAATTCTTTATTTAGTTTTAATGTATAACTATATATATGAATATTTCTATTTTCTTATTTTGCCTATTTCTTTCTTTCGCTTATTCTAACGTCCCAATACATTTAAACTCGTCTAACGTAATTGTTGTAAAAGATGAAATTGATGAAGACACCGCAAGCAAATTTGTTTACAAATTAAATTCATTAGAAAA
>Ga0181389_1000867_pt1 | contig 12198 bp, 10 predicted proteins | sample 12SPOviralmetaG_FD_130121 | JGI IMG/M metagenome (GOLD analysis project Ga0181389, IMG submission 130121) | Marine viral communities from the oligotrophic San Pedro Time Series (SPOT) site, San Pedro Channel, CA, USA - 12 SPOT_SRF_2010-06-29 | ecosystem: Environmental > Aquatic > Marine > Strait...
TCATTGTACTCCTTGGAGAGGTTTGAATGTATTATTAAGAGCTATGCAAGATATAGAAAACCCTAATATAGAATTAGATGTTTATAGTTCTTGTAAAGTTTATGGTTCTGAATTTGCAGATAACACTGAAAAAGATTTTGAAGCGTTGTATGAACAAGCTAAGAAATTACCAAACGTAAACTACATAGGTTATAAACCTAATGAGTACATAAAAGAAATGATGCCTAACTACGATATGTTTGTATATCCAAGTATATTTGAAGAAACATCTTGTGCTTCTGCTCTTGAAGCTTTAGCATCTGGTGTGCATGTAATTACAAATAACTTTGGAGCTTTATATGAAACATGTGCAGAGTGGCCCGTATACATTAATTATTCTAAAAATTATGAACAAATGGCACAAGATACTGCAGGGGCAATTAACATAGCGGCTAGTTACTTACATGAAAATTTTATGCAAGAACATCTAGAAGAACAACAAAAGTTTTACAAAAGATTTTATAGTTGGGAAAAAAAGGGTATGGAGTGGACTAACTTTTTGAAAGGAGCATTAAATGAAAGAAACAATAAATGAAGACACTTATCAAACTATTAAAGAAGCAGAGGTAACACCTTACGAGAAAGCTAGTCTTCCTATGTGGAAAACGGACACCGGACAAAAAGAAACAAAACCTGAAATTTTTCTTATGATTTGTACACCTTGTCATAGTAATGTTGCTATGCATTACACACAAGCGTTACTTGAATTACAACAGCTATGTATAAAACATAGAATAAAAATTACATTTACATTGTTAAAATCTTCTTTAGTAACTCAAGGTAGAAACTTATGTGTATCAGCTTTTTTAGAATCTAAATGTACTCACATGTTATTTGTAGATTCAGATATATATTTTAGAGCAGATTCTATATTAAAAATGTTAAAGAAAGATAAAGAATTAATGTCTATTCCCTATCCCTTAAAAACAATGATGTGGGATAAACTTTATAAAAAATGGAACGATGGTGAAGTTAAGGGCCCTGAAGATATACATAGGTATTTAAATACTTATCCAATGAAAGTAGATAACCCAGAAGATATAAAGTTAGATAACGGAGTTATGGAAGTAACTCACAGTCCAACAGGATGTATGTTAATTAAAAGAAGTGTTTTTGACAAAATGATAAAGGCTTATCCTGACAAAGGAATCGTGCAAAAGACAGTTATTAATGGTGAGTACATAGATAGACCCCATATGTGGAATTTTTTTGATACATTACACGATAGTAAAACAAAGATATTTTTAGGTGAGGATTTTTCATTTTGTAAGCTTTGGAGGGACATTGGGGGAAAATGTTATGTTTATATCAATGACCCAATAATACATGTGGGAGAACATCAATATGAAGGTTGTTTTGCCGATGAGTTGAAACCATTGTAGTTAAATGGTATTATTTTAACTTTAAGATCTTAAAAGGAGAATATATTTAATGTTGCAATTTTTACCTTATGCACTAGCCGCTTACGGTGGTTATAAAGGATACAAATCAAGCAAAGACGCAGGTGGTTCAGGAATCCAAAGATTACTTGGAGGAGTTACCGGAGCAGCAATGGGTTATTATGGTGGTAAAGGTGTTTTAGCAGGAGGTTCAAAATTAGGTATACCTGGTATGGAATCAGCTTACAGTAAATTTACTCCATTTACATCACTACCTGGTATGGATAAAGTACCTTTTATAAATTCAAGCAATAAACTTCCAAACGGAGACCCAGATAACAGAACTATGTTCCAAAAACTATTGCAAAGAAAAAGAATGGTTGATGGAGAATTTACAGGAGAGTTTGAATTTGATCCTACAAAAGCAGGAATTGCAGCGGGTGGTTTAGCTTATTTATCTGGAGCATTTAAACAACAACCTATAGACCAATTTCAACCAACTTATAATTTAGCTTACGCTGATTATGCAGAAAATCAACCAGGTTATTCATACATTGATGCAACTACTGGGGAAGAAAAAAAATATGATAAAGTTTATATACCAGAAGCAAATAGACCTGATGATGTAGAAAGAATGGGTCCTTATGAAATTGCTAGGACAAGATTAAAGACAGGGGGATTAGCTGAAATTAAAAAATTTAATGAAGGAGGTATTAACTACTTACCATCAAAAGTTTCTCATGATGAAAATGATGCAAACAATTATGTTAGAGCAACAGGTTATGTTGAAGACGGAGCAGGTGTGGGAGACAAAGATGAGGATACAATGTTAGCTCAATTGGCTGATGGAGAATTTGTAACACGTGCAGATGGAGTATTAGGCGCTGGAATTATAGCTGGAGCAAATCCCAAAAGTATGAAAGATATGAGAGAAAAAGGTGCTCAATATTTTTACGACCAACAAAAAAAATATAAAAGAGTGTTTGATTTAATTAAGGATAATAATGAAACAAACAAAGAAAAAAATTAAGCCATTAGTAAACGTCTTATCTATTGAACCAAAAGATGTTGAAAGGTTTTGGCCACTAGCAGAATTTATGATTAAAGAAGCTTTGAAATACTCAGGAGAATATGCAGATGCAAAGCACATATATGATTTTTTGAAAAAAGATATGATGCAGTGTTTTATCATGTTTGGCTCAGATGAATTAGAAGAAAACAAAGTATTTGGCGTAGGGGTTACAAGAGTATCAGAAATGCCAAATTTTAATCAATTAGAGATTGTTATTTGTACAGGAAAAAGAAGGGACTTATGGGAAGATCAATTTGTTGATATAATAACAAAGTTTGCAAAAAGTAACGGTTGTAAACGTTTATCTCTTTGGGCTAGACCAGGATGGGAAAAAGTTTCCAAGAAATGGGGATGGCAAAAGAAACATGTACAACTAGAGAAATGGATAGGTAAATGAGTTTTATAGGCGGATTATTCGGAGGAGGAGGAGGACAACAGTCTTCACCTCAATCAACAACAACTTTTGTTAGAGAAGCACCAGGAATAGAAGAACGAAAACTGGAGATGATGGACATTGCGCGACAAGTAGCGCAAAACCCAATTGATCTACCAGATTACCAAGTAGCAGGATTAGGTGCTTTAGAAAGACAAGGGATTACTGCAGCGGGCCAGACAGGTGTAGGAAGTGGTGCAGTCGGTCAAGGTATATCAGGAGTACAAGGAGCAATGGCTCCTGTAGGTGCTCAACAAATAGCTCAATATTTAAATCCTTATCAACAATATGTTACGGATGAAATTGGAAGACAAGGACAAATGATGCAACAACAATTAGGAGCTAAAGCAATAAGTGCTGGAGCTTTTGGTGGTGGAAGAGAAGGCGTACAGCAAGCAGAATTACAGGGTAGAACTTTATCTGAAATGGGTAGAGCACAAGCTCAAGGATTTACTACTGCTTTAGGCGCTGCACAAAACCAACAAAGAGTTGGATTGCAAGGTGGACAATTATTAGGAGCACTTGGTGCACAGCAACAACAAATGGCTCAAGGAGATATACAACAGATGATGGCAGCTGGTGGTTTAGAAAGACAATTAGCTCAACAAGCTTTAGATGCTAAGAGACAATCAACTTTAGCACAACAATACGAACCTTACCAAAGAGCAGAATTCTTAAAAAATATGTATGCTGCAGGGCCAACATCTCAATCTTCAATAACTATGGGAACTGCACCAGGGGCAGCACCATTAGCACAATCAATAGGAACAGGTCTAGGAGCTTTTCAAGCGTTCTCAGGAACAAGGCAGGCTTAAATGAATAAAGTTTTATTAAGACCTTTATTTAGAGAGGCCTACTTAAAAAAAACTGAAAAAAAATTACCCGTTAAAAAATTTAATGTGGGAGGTTTCTCTAAAGTAGAAAAAAGAAATTTACTTCTTACTCCTATAACTTCAGCATTACTACAAGCAAGAACAATGCCTGGTGAAAGTCAGCTAGGTTCTGTATTTAGAAGTATTGGTAAAGGTATGGAAACATTGCCTCAAACACAATTAGCTATTAAGCAAATAGAATTACAAGAAAAAGCTAGAAGAGATGCAAAAGAAGAAAAATTAAAAGATAAAAAATTTTCATCTTCTAAAAAAGTATTAGATCAAGACACTGGTAATATAATTTTTCAAAATGAAGAAAGTATTCAAACAACATACTCAACAAAAAACCCATCAGAGCTTAGATTTGTTCCGGTTCCTGATGCTGAAAAGGCAGGTAAACCTGTAAAAGTTTTTGATACAGAAACACAAAGTGTAGCTTATGCTCCACAAGGAGATATTTTAACTGCTAAAAATACTGAAGGAGAGCTGAGATATTTACCGGTAGGTAAAGAAGATTCTTTAGTTAAAGCTTACCCTATAGTAAATGGTGTTCAAGATAGTACGGCTCAGTTTGTAACAAAAGCACAAATTTTAGAGAACCCAGAGGGATACGTTCCTGTTGAAGGTAATTTGGAAATGATGGTTAAGATGGGAGACATTCAAAGAGAGAAAAAACAAAAATCAGATTCAGAGAATGCTATGTTAGCGGCCAGAGACGTTGGAGAAATTATTACTAGAATAGAAAAAGATATTGTTAAACAAGGTGCCTTTACTGGCAGAGCAGCAGATACAGTATTAGCTATATCAGGTATGACAGGTTTCATTGATTCTTTTGTAAGTAGAAATAAACAAAAAGAAGGTAAATTATTTAATCAACAATACCAAGATACAGAAGATGCTATATTACAATTAACAAATGAAGACAGTCCAAACTTTAATGCAAAAATAACTGCTTACCTAAACGCACCTGAAACACAAGCAGCAAAAACATCTATCATTAATTTAGCCTACGCAATCGCTAAAGCTAGAGAACCTGGTGGAAGATTTAGTGTACCTGATATTGAATTAGCTTTACAATCAATTGGAGAAAGTTCTAACAAACAAACTTTCTTAGCTGGTCTAAGAAGAATAGGATTAGAAATAACAGGTAGAGCACTAACAGATTATGAAACTATATTTAATGTAACAAGAGATGAGATACCAAAAGGATATAATAAAGTAATTGATCAATATGATTATTTCCAAGGAGTTCAATTTACTGAAGAAGATAAAAATTCTATAGACCCTAATAATTTATTTGGAGCAAACTAATGGCACTTTTATCAGTAGCAAATGTTGATGAATATAGAAAAGAATATGCAGAAGCATTAGCTGCGCAAGAAGAAAAATTAGGAGCACCTATTAGTGATGACTTAATCACGGAAAAAATTTATGGTGTAATATCTGAAAAAGCAGATGTAGATTATTATTCTTTTTATAAAGCTTTTAATCCAAACGGTAAATATTCAAATATAGATTCTTTCAGGGAAACAATTAAAGACAAAGATTTAAATGATACAGACATTATTAATAAAGCTTACGGAGAGTTACAAAACACAGGTAAAGTAAGATTTAAAGATTTTGTAAATACCTTTGCACCTAAAGAAGAAGATTTACACGAAGCAGTAAAAAGAAATTTTAATATTATTGGTTTGAATATACCGGAATTTGAGTATTCAGTAAAAGAAATAGCCGAGATGCGAGGAGTTAATCCCGACACAGATGTGGCATTAGCGGAAGTAGGCTTTGCACAAAGTCTAGCAAGAAATGATGCTAACGAAGTTTTAGCGTCTAAAAAAGTTTTATCAGATTATTTTGGTCAAGAGATTCCATTAAGGTACGGCCCTGAAACTGAAGAGTTAGAATTTTTAAATCCTCAAACTGGAGAGTATGAATTATTAAATAAACCAGGAGTAGATGCTGGAGATATGGCAAAGTTTGGATCATTAGCTGCACAAGTTCTTCCTGAAATTGCTGCAACTCTTTTTGCAACTGGTGCTACAGGACCAACTGGTGGAGTAATTACTTCGGCAGCTACTAGTGCTGCTATAGAAACATTCAGGCTTGCTTTAGGTCATCAACTATATGGCATTAACCAAACAGAAAAAGGTTTTACTGATTATCTTAAAAACGAAGGTAAGGACATAGCTGTTTTAAACGGATTATTAACAACAGGTGGTTTTACTGTACCTAAACTTTATCGAATGGTAAAAGATTTAAAAAATGTGGGGAAAATAAACGTAAGTGAATTTGGAGGAACTGTAAAAAATGCAGAACAAGCTTATGAGTTAGTAACTAAAATTAATGAAAGGTTAACAACTTTAGGTACAAAAAGAAAATTAAAATTTACATTAGGTCAAGCAGGCGATGATCCAAATCTTTTAGCAATTCAAAACGGTTTTGAATCAAATCCTAAATACGGAGTAAAAGGTACTTTCGACACTTTTAATAAAGAACAGGCTGAAGCATTAGATACCTTTTTTCTTTTAGCAAGTGATCCGTATAATTACAAAGGTATATCAGGTAAAGATAATATATTATCAGACGAATTAGGTAAAAAAATACAAAATGTTATTATATCTAGATTAGAGCCCAGACAAAAAATTTTGACTAAAGCTTTAGAAGCAGCAGAAACAGATTTGACTGAAGCAGTTATAAAACTTCCTGGGGGATCTCAAAAAGAAGCAGGACAATCTATTAGGGGGGTGATTGATACTCTGTATCAAGATTTTGATAAACTTTATGATAGTAAATACACGACTCTTTTTGCAGCAGGTAAAGGAAGAAAAGTAGGTACTGACATAATAAGAGAAGCGGTAAAAACTTTAAATAAAAGACAAAAAGATACTTTATTTAAAAAATACCCAAATATAAAAACTTTTTTTAATGCACCTAAAGGTAAAACAATATCAGTTAATACATTAAAAAATACTCTAAGTGACTTAAGAAAATTTGATAGAAGTATTAAAAAAGGAATTTTACCAGTAGAGGGAGAGCCTGTAGAAGGTGCTGTAAAAAATTTAATAGGCTCTATAAAAGATCAATTTAAAAAAAGTTTAGGTGAAGACGATGTTTGGTATAGAAAGTTTTTAGAACTAGATAAAGAGTATGCTACTAATAAAGAACTATACAGAGGCACTATAGGAAAATTATTACAAGCAAAAGATGGTGTTTTAAAAATAGCAGATGAAGATGTATTTGCTCAAACCTTTAAAAAGGGTGCTGGTCAAGAAATGAGAATAGATCAGATTTATGAATTATTAAAAAGAAAACCAGAATTTATCCAAACTTACAAAGACTCTATATTGAAATCTTATAAAACATTTGTAGACCCTGCAGACACTGGAAAGATTAATTTAGTTAAACATCAAAAATTTTTAAATGATTATAAATATGCTCTTGAAACATTCTTCGGTAAAAAAGGTTACAAAGAGATTACTAAAGTTGGTAACTTAGCTAAAAAAGTTAATGAAACATCTCTTAAAAGAGATAAAATAATGAAACAACTGGGAAATTCTACTAAGGGTAAGCTAGAAAATATGGATCCAGATAAAATATTTAGTTTCTTATATAATAATAAATCACCAACTACGTTGAATAAAATTATGACGATCGTTAAACAAGATGATAATTTATTAAAAGCTTTTCAAACTGTAGCTAAAGATGATCTATTGTTTAAATCTACAAATAATAGAGGAGAATTTATATTTGATAAATTTGCGGACTATCTTAAAAATAATAAACAAATTTTAGAAAGAACTTTTGCTGATAACCCACAATACATGAAAGATATGAAAATGTTTAGAGATGCTTTAGAAATCTCAACTAGAGGATCAAAAGGATCAACAACTGGTAAAATGGAAAGTGCTTTAAATGATATTATCAGAGCTAGACTTGGACAATTTACAGTAGCAGGTAGAACATTTACTGCCCTTAAAAAAATTGTTAAAGGAGATATTAATAAACAACTAGCTGACATAATGACAGATCCAAATAAACTAAAAGAGTTAGTAGCCTTAAAAAATGTTAAACCAGGTTCAAATTTTGCTAAACAAAGTATATCAAGATTGTTTGGCTATTATATCTTTGATGAAAAATTCTTTGAGGATGATGAATACAGTCCATTAATTATTGATGCAGTCAATAACACAAAAGTATCTGAAGCAGTAATTGATGCGCAAGAAGGGGATGATCCAGTTGAATTAGCAGAATTAGAAGGTGGTAAACTACCTTTAAACTTGACAGCAAGTACAGCTGCTCCAGGAGCAATGCCACCAATGGCACAACCTCAAGGAATTGCAGGAGTTCAAGAAAGACAAAACTATGAAGCAATGTTCCCTGATGATGCTTTAGGAACAGCAATATCTAAAAGAGGAATTGCATAATGACTAAATCAGCTTTAGAAAAAATTGAATCTCACGAAAAATTATGTAGAATAATGCAAAAACAAACACACGACAGAATTGAAAAAATAGAAAGCTCTATTGGAAGAATTGAAAAAATATTAATAGCCTGTGCTGGTGGACTACTAGCCGGTATGGGTTTTATTATTTTTGAACTATTGACGAGGATATGATATGCCAGTTCCTCTTGGATTACCTTTATTGTTACAGGCAATAGCAACCATAGGTGTTGGTGGAGCTGTAGGATATAAAGCACAAAAAGATTTACAACCAGTCATAAAAGCGCTAAAGAACAGTCCAGAAGATATGGGTAATTCAGAATTAAAAATGTTACGGGCATTATTATTGCCTAACCAAGCTATCGCTTCAGAAGTAAAAGATTTAACATCTAAATCAGTTCCTAAATTAACAGGAGACGGTCAAGTGTTTGGACCAGATGCTGATCAAATAGAAAAAGAAAGAAAAGATTTAGAGATAATTTTAAAACCACCAACAAGAGCACCTGAACCAGTTAAACCAGTTATAGAAATATTCCCAGGAGATCCAGTAGAGCCTCAGCAAATACCAACTACAGAAAAACCTGAAATACAAACAAAAGAAAGTTTCCCGGACCTATCAGAAGAATTAAACAAACCACAAATATTTGAGCAAAAAGAAAGCAAAGGTATTATGGGGACAAATTCTCAAGAAGGTGGAAAAATAATCAAGGATGTAACTGCTGGAGTGTCAGGACAAAAAGATACTGTACCAAGCTTATTAGAACAAGGGGCATTAGCAAAACCTATTAAAGATTTCTTTAATGAAGATGATCAAGTAGTTAATTATAAAATTGGTGACACTATAGGAGCTTATGGAGGAACTGTTGAAAGAAGCTTAGATATAGAGGCAAATGTAAAACCTGATTTTAATATAGATAAATTTGGAGAAGTTATAAAAGAAAGAGCAAAACAATTTAATCAAGATGCAGTGTTTGTTGCTGAATCTGTACCAGCAGATTTTGAAGGAGCTAACGTAGGTTTTAGTTTAGATTTTGGTTCTGATCTTAAAATGAAAGATGCTTTAAATATATCTGATCAATTATCTGAAACAGCTCAATTAGATGGCTTTACATTTAAGATTAAAAATTTAGATACATCTGCTTCATCAATATATTTACCACAAAATATTATAGATGCTGAGTTAACCGAAAAAGCTATTAAAAATTATGGGGTAACGGATGAAATAAATAAAGCAGGTTTTATGATGCCTGATGGTCAAATGTTAAATTTTTCAAGAAACGGAAAGGTAAGGGACACCGAACACCGGAGAGTTAATTTAACTATGGGTGGTTCTGATGTAAATGATTTTGCACCTATGTATGATTTTATGAATAAAACAGGTGCTATTAGATTAACAGGTAATGCTAATAGATTATATGCTGAATTATCAGCTAAACCATCTAACACACAACTAAGAAAAATTGTTGATGAATATAATAATAATAGAGAAAAATATGATTCAATGATTATTAGTATTACAGTTCCCGAAAAAGAAAAAGGCAGTGGTCAGTTTGGTCAACCGAAAATAGAAGCCCAAGAAAAAGGTATTGATTTAAGAAAACAAGATTATAGATTACCTAACGAAGCTTTTTATGAAGTTCATGGTGAAAAAGCAAATGCAACAGACATAATAAATAAATTTAAATCTACTGATGTAGCGGGTAAAACATTTACTGGAATTAGACAATTAAACATTCCTGATTTTTCAAACATTTCAGATGCAGAAGCATTACAAAAAATTATAAATTTACAAAACAATATGGGTAAGTTTATTGAATCTACTGGATTAAAAACTCTGGACAAACCTAAAACAAAATTCTATAACACTAAACTATATACAAAAGGAAAAGATTATTAATGGCTACAATTAAAGGTTTATACGACTTAATAAAAAAAGAACAAGCCGAAGGTAAATCAATAGGTGTGTTCGAACAATCTATTATAGATGCTTTTGAAGCCGATAAAGGTGATAATAAAACAAAAGAAGTAGATGTTTCATTTGTAAAAAATAAAGATGAAACTAATTCGTAAGTATCCCTACACACATTACAATCGTTTTTCAGATACTACTGGTAGAAAATATTTAGTGGGCCAAGCTAAAGTCCCAAGTGTAACAACAATTTTATCCGCTACTAAAGATAAACGGTTCTTAGATAATTGGAGAAGAAAAGTAGGTAATGAAGAGGCTGACAGGATAATGAGACAAGCATCCACAATTGGAACTGAAATGCATCAAGTATTAGAATACGCTTACAATGGTGAGGGTTATTATAATGCAAATGAGGAAACCGGAAAACAACCTAGAATGATGGCTAAAATAATATTACAAAATTTAAAGATAGATGAAGTTTGGGGAAACGAAGTTTCACTAGAGTACGAGAATAAGTTTGCAGGGACAACGGACCTTGTAGCATTAGCGTATGGTAAACCTTCTATTGTAGACTTTAAACAAGCCAACAAACCTAAAAGGGAAGAATGGGTAGATGATTATAAATATCAACTAGGTGCTTATTATCTTGCACATAAAAAAAACTACGGTCCAATAGAACAAGGTGTAATATCTATTTGTACGAGAGGTCTTCAATATCAAGAATTTAAAATGAATGAAGCTGAGTTAATTGAATATGGTGATAAATTTTTAGAAAGAGTAGAGCAATTTAATAAATTACAATAACCAATCTTTTAATTCTTCTTCACCTAAAGTTTTAGCAGCAATTTGACCTTTTAAGGTTAAGGCCTTCATAATTTTTTCATCAATAGTGTTTTGAGTTATAATATCAATGATGACAACTGTTCCTTTTTGCCCTGACCTATGTGCTCTATCTTCTGATTGTTTTCTAACTTCAAGATTATAATTATTAGAAAAATAAACAACTGTATTAGCGGCAGTAAGTGTTAAACCGTAACCTCCCGTTGTAGGGTTACTTACAAAAAATCTTACGTTAGGATTGTTTTGGAAAGACTCAATAGCACTTTGTCTATCTTTTACTTTAGTGGCTCCGTAAATTTCAACAAAAGATTCTTTTCCATATTTATCTGTTAGGAATTGTTTAATTTGTTCTATGTTATAAATGTAGTTGGCCCAGATAATAATTTTATCGTCAGTCTCTTCTATAATTTCTTCCAAGGCATTTATCTTTTGTTTACCAAATTCCATTAATTCACCATCATCGTTTTTACAAAAGCCATTAGTCACTTGGTGTAGTTTTATCATTTCAGTTAGTTTGTTGCTAAAAGAAATAGTGGAGTCTCCAATAATTGCTAAGGCTCGTCTTCTAAGTTTTTCGTATAAAATACCTTGCTCACTAGACATAGTTACATGCCTTTTTTGCCTTACTTTTGGTTTCAGATCTAAACATTCATCTTTTCTAACTCTGTAAGAAAATTTATCTAATTTAAATTCAAGTTCTTCTATATTCTTATAATACTTAGGAATACTAATAAAACGATTAGCCCCCATTTGTATTTGTTGCATTTCCGCATATCTATTCCTAAAAGAATAAAAACTTTCAAACCCTAATAGTTTAGGGTCTAAGAAGTAACATTGAGAGTATAAATCAAGAGGAGACTTAGTAACTGGAGAACCTGTTAAAATTCTTCTAAACTTAATGTATTTACTTAAAGATAGTATATATTTTGTCCGCTTAGCTTTAGGGTTTTTAATTGTAGTAGATTCATCAATTACTGTAAAGTTTTTAGGAAATTTTTTAAGGAAAGACTCAGCTTCTTTGAATCCATTTTTACCCCTTAAAGCCTCTACATTCATCAAAAATATTTTAAGTTTTTTACTTTTTAAAAAAAAATTCCAGGTTTTAGGTTTATCTAGTTTCCATTGAAATATATCCTTCTCCACTACATCTGGTAGGTGTGCTTCAATTTCCTTACTCCATATAGTGTATACTGATTTAGGAGCAATAATTAAA
>Ga0181389_1000869_pt1 | contig 12178 bp, 9 predicted proteins | sample 12SPOviralmetaG_FD_130121 | JGI IMG/M metagenome (GOLD analysis project Ga0181389, IMG submission 130121) | Marine viral communities from the oligotrophic San Pedro Time Series (SPOT) site, San Pedro Channel, CA, USA - 12 SPOT_SRF_2010-06-29 | ecosystem: Environmental > Aquatic > Marine > Strait...
GGTATAGGCAAAACACACAATCATATAACGGAATACTTTGATGAAGATTCATTCCTAATTGAAATTGATGATGACTTGATTGACCTATTTGATAATGAAAGGAAACCTATAAAAGAGTTCCTTCATATAGTAGATGAAATGAAAACTAAAATGAAAAATGAAAATATTAGTTATGGTGGGACGTATCAGGTTGTGAATCCTAAGTTTATGAGTGGTAATCCCCAATACACTACTGACCTAAGATATATGTTAGGTTGTCTTAGATTTAGATTTGTTAAAAAGGATATTGTATTGGAAACTAATTATGCGGAGGACTTTGAGAATTGTCTTAAACATTTTATTAGAGATAAAAAGATACTGAAGAACAATTGGATTGCTCCTAAAACAAAGAACTATCAATCAGGAGGGTGTAAGAATGATGGTCGTGATAATGAAACAGAAAAGAGTGATAAAGCATTCCTATCAACTAAGTATCCTCAATATTGTAGGATATTCCAGCGTAAATCGGGTATATGGGATTTAAGATTGCGTGAATATAAACAATAATATAATAAATAACTCACTTAAAGTTTTATTATTATAGTAATATATGGCGGAAGTGAAACAAGAACTAGTGAAGATTTATCTCTTAGAAGATATTAATGATGTGAAATATGTAGGACAGACAAAGCAAAAGATGTATCAGCGTTTATCAGAACACAGGAATGATAAAAAAAGACATCGTGGGTGTTCCTCTTCAGCGTTAAATCTCTATAATACTGCTTGGACGATACTTGAAGAAGTTCCCAAGGAAATTGTATTTGAACGTGAAGCATATTGGATTGATTACTATGATACAGTGAATACTATACGCAATATGGGAGATGCTGAAAAAAGAGAACGCAAGAATAAGAGAAGGAGGCAGAGATATTTAGAAGAGAAACTTATAAATCAGTTTTTAAAATTATTAGAAGAATATTAATTTCTATTAATTACTATATTATGAGTGCCCTTGATTTTGATATTACTCCCGCTGAATCAATACCTCCTTTACTTCGTGAACGTGAACGTGAACGTGAAGATGTCACCCTTGAAGGCACAGAACCGCCTCCCCCTGAGGTTAAAATGAAGATTGAAGATGAAGTAGAAGTAGAAGTAGAAGAAGGAAGATTTGATGAAGAAGAACTTGAAGATATTGAACTACCTGATATGCCCCAAAGGAAACCTAAACTAACGAATGATGAAGTATTCGCACCTAAAGTCCAACCTCTTGTGAAACCGAAGAAACCTAAAAAGAAAAGGAAACCACCTACCCCTGAACAACTTGAAAGACTCGCTGAGGCAAGAAAGAAAGCATTCGCAGTTAGGTCTCAAAAGAAGAAAGAACGTGATGAAATGAAAGCATTACAGAAAAAGGTAGAACAAAAGAAGAAAGCAAGGTTAGAAGAAGAAATTATGGATAATCTTGATGATGATGAAATCCCTGAAACTATGAAACAAAAAAGACAAGTGAAACAGGCGAATAGAAAACCACCTCCTATACCTTCGGGAGCATTACCTCAATCATCACTTACCGCTGAAGACTTGCGAAAAGCAATCGCCGAAGGTGTTGAGATATATGATACTAAAAGGAAAGCACAGAAGAAAGTCAAACGTGCTAAACAAGAAGAAGATAAGAGAAATACTGAAGTGAAACAGAAGATTCAACGTGCTATAAGTGTCAATCCGTGGGATGAGTTCTTAAAATAATTTATTAATGTGAAATAATATATTGTTATATAGTATAATATGGATAAGTTTATGAAAGCACCGACTATTCTACCTGTTAAACCTCCTGACCCAAGACCGAGTAAGATGAACCCTCCTCACCCTCATTTGCCAAATGTGGAAGGTGAGGGCGGAGGTAGTCTTTTACTTATGATTTCGCCCGTTCGCACGGGAAAAAGCACATTAATCTCTAATATGCTTCTTAGAGAAGACTTCTATGATGCTCAGGAGCGATTTGATCAGGTGAATATAATCAGTAATACAATTGCTAATGACGTCACAAGTAGATTCTTGAGGAAAGCGTTTGACGGAAACACACACGACTTCTATAGTGATGAAGTCATACACGGAATAGTTGAATCACAAAAGAAGTATGATAAAGAAGACCAACCTGAAATCGCAATTGTTCTTGATGATTGTTTGGGTAGTATTAAACAGAATAGTATGATTAATCATCTTGCTTCACGATACAGACACTTTAATATTAAACTATTAATTATATCATCACAAAAGTTCACAGGTTCAGTGAGCCCTATCATTCGTGCGAACGCCACTGATGTAATTATAGGAAGTCCTTTCCCCAATCAAAAGGAGTTAGAACACGTAGCAGATGAGTATGGTGATTTATTTGGGGGAGCAAAGAATTGGATAAAGTTGTATAAGAAAGCGACTCCTAATAAATATGATTTCTGTTATATGGACTTACAAGAAAACCCCCCCATAATGTATCACAATTTTGAGAAGGTTATTGCGAGAGGTATGACTGAAGAAGGAGCACAAGAAGATTCTTTAAGCGATGAATCATCAGATTCTGAAGAAGATTAATAATTATTCTTTCTAAAATTATTTATATATGAACCTATAAAAAATATGGATTTGTATTCAGTAGCGAACGCCGTATCTATCGGCAATGAGATGGCGTCTAACTTAACCGAGATTAATGCGGCGAGAGAACAACAGAATGCTATTCTTGTTGGAAATGCCTCCGCTCAACTCGCAAGGGACAAAGCACAACAGAGAACTGATACTGAAGAAAAGGTAGGAATGGATACGTTTAATCTTGTTGAGACAAGTCAAAATGTAGCGGACCTTGGACGGCGAGGTGCTCTTAGAGGAGGACTAATAAAAGAAACAAAAGCGAACTTCAGTTCAGCAGGAAATAAAATAACAAACGCAGTCAGAGGAAAACCACCTCCTCCTAAATTAGTCCCTCAAACTACTAGTGATGAAGATTTCTTAGCGGAAAGTGGTAGAGCAATGAGGGGTGAAGATACTGCTCCCGTTGTAAGACCCTCTGAATTAGCAGGTAGAGAAGTAGGAGATGTTGTTAGTGGTGGAGGTCAAGCAGGTGCCGATGCTGTTGCTGATACTACTTCAGGATTAGCAAAAGGATTAACTGCTGATAAGTTAGGATTTGAAAGTGTTGGTGAAGCAGGTAGTCTTTCAAAGTTTATATTGAACAGAGCAGGAGGAGTCACGGGTGCTGTAAGTTTAGAAGTAGGAGGTAAAGCATTAGGAGGTTTAGGTGGTGCTATTTCGGCAGGACAAGATATCACGAACGCATATACTACAGGACATATCTTTAAAAAGGGTGAATCTGATTTGAGTAAGATGGGTAATATAACTTCTATGGTCGGGGCGGGACTTGATATTGCTTCAATCGCAGTCCCCGTTCTTGCCCCCGTCGCTTTAGGAGTGAATGTCTTTTCAGCAGTCACGAGCACTATCGGTGCTGAACAAGATGATACTAAACAAATATCTACTGACGGGAAACCACCCGAACAACAACAACTCGCTATACATCCTGCTTGGTCTGCTGTCGGTATGACTGCTTCAGTTCATCAACCTTCAATTGTAGGATAAGCGAAGCACGGACTTTTTAAAATTATTTTTCAGTTTGTATTTTTATGTATGTATTATTTATAAAATAATGCCTAGTGAATCTTTTTGGGAAAGCAAAGACCTTATTCCTGTTGCTCAGAAGAAAGTATCTATCCCCGCAGAGTTTGGACTCAACTACTCCGCAGGACAGAAGATACAAATCAATATCCCTCCTTCTATTGACTTTATTCAACCAAGAGAAACTTATCTTAAGTTTGATGTAGAACTAAGTGGTGCTGACTTTGGAACACGTCGTATGTTCCTTGATGCTGAGACAGGAGGTCAGGTTTTAATTAGAGACTTGAGGATATATTCGGGTGGTGCTGGTCGCATTCTATTAGAAGAATACGCAAATTATAATGTATGGACTGCTCTCAAATATGATTATGAGACTAATGATAATATTAAGAAGAAACGTGCTCTAACTGAAGGAGCACAGGTCTATGACCCGAGTTGCCGTTCTACTCACGGGGGAAAGAAGAGTGATGCGAATAGTTGCCGTCATAACTCTTACTTTAAAAATAATGCTGTTTCTGCTACTCAGGATAATTCTTCTCACACTGATGATGTAAGGCAGAAGGTTAAATGTCTATTGCCTATTAATTCGGGTATATTTCAATCTGAGCGTGTATTCCCTAATATGCTTACAGAAGGTCTTATTATTGAGATTATTCTTGAAGACAACACTAATGTATTCCGTCAATTAGATACTACACTACAATTTAGGGACCCAGTTCAAAAACCTTTTTTCCAGAGTTTAGATGGTTCAGCGTGTAATACTACAGGATTTATTTCATCTGCTCTTGCTTCTGCTAATGGTTCTTTCAGTTCATTCTATCTCCGTAGAGATAATCAGCAAGGAGCGGGTTCAGTTGTAGGAAATTGTCCTTTTGTTGTTGGACAGAATGTTGTTCTATGTGCTCCTGATAATAGTGATAATGTTATAGCATCAGGATATGGAGCGGGAACAAATGGTTCTCAGGTTCATATTACAGACATATCATATGATACTTCTGTTAATCCTGATGCTATTAAGATTAGTCTTAGTGGGAAGATGAAATCTATTACGGGTGCTGCGATTGATGTAAATGATGCTGTTCTCTGTCAAGACCCACGAACTACTACCTATGCTCCAACATATACTATTAGTGATACTGAACTTATTGTTCAGCAGGTAGAGATGCCTCAGGGGTTTAAAGCACGTATGATTGGTATGTTAAAGGAAGGAGGAACTCTCAATTATGATTTCCTATCTCACACTAATTACAAGTTCTCTCAACTGGCAGGTGATTTAGTCAGTAATATTCGTCTCCCTGTGAATGAAAGTAGGGCAAAGAGTATTTTTATGATTCCTACAGATGCTCAGCAATATACTAAGGAAGTAGCGATGAATGGTTCAGGGACTTATTGTGTGGAATATGGTGGTGATGAAGGTGGATATTTACCTGATACTAAAATTAAATCTACTCGTTCAGGACTTGTAGGAATTGCTGATAGACTAAATAATTATCAGGTTCTTTATGATGGAAAACTCAATCCGACACGACCCGTGTCTTGTAGCAGGACTAGTGATAGGATTTCTATAGACCAGCAACCGCTCATTGAACTTGAGAAAGCATTAGCGATGGGAGGTGTAAGACCTCTTTCATTCAGTAAGTTTAGGGAGAACTTTGTTGTGGGAAGAGCACTCACATTACAGGACGGAGTTGTAGATTTGAGAGGGCGAGACTTCTCTCTACAGGTTCAGTATGATAGTGCTGTATCGGGACTTGATGCGAAGAATAAGTTATGGATGTCTTGGGTGGCACATCTTCGCAGGATTGTTGTGAAGGGTGATTCTATTATGATTGAAATCTAAAAAGAACTCATCAATATTTATTTATAATGAGTATTATAAATGACAACTTACAAGCAAAAGTTTAATAAGAAATATGGATTTAAAAAAGATGAATCTCATTCATTAGCAGAGATAAGTAGGAAAACAGGATATAAATTAAGTGGTCTTAGAACTATAAAAAAGAAAGGAATGGGAGCATTTAGGTCTAATCCTCAATCAGTAAGACCACAGGTTAAATCTGCTTCACAATGGGGAATCGCAAGAGTCTATTCAGCAGTTATGGGAGGCAAGGCAAAGAAGATAGACCAAAAGCATTTACAAAAACTTTAAGGTTCATCAATCCAAATGAATACTTAAATAATTTGTAATTATTCTTTTATTATTTTTATATGACTTATAGTATAAAAAACTATATGTCTTCTAATCAGCATCTTGAGATAATCCCAAGCAATATCACTTCCGACGGCACTCTATCCTTTAAAGGCGGACAACCCGTAGTTCAGTTCATTATTGGAGAACAGGAAAGATTTTTGATAGGTCAGTCTCTTCGTTTATCGGGGAAATTCACCGCATTTTCTTCTGATGGAGCAATATCTACTTCTGCTACAGGACTTCGTATGAATGAACAGATTGGAGTTTATTCGTGTTTTAATGAACTACACATTAGTTCTCAAAGGACGGCACAGAGTATTGAAACAATCCGTCATTATCCACGTATGATGAGTTCTTACTTGGGAGTCACAAGTTCTCTTCAAGATGGTATATCTCACTTAGATGAAAGTGCTTTAATTGATATGAACTTTGCTTCACATCAGAGGGGTGTTGTGGAAAATCCTACAGGATTGACTACAAAGAACTCTTTTTGTTGCCCCTTGGTTTGTGGTCTGCTTAACGGCACAGACCCTATCCCTCTATCTAATGCGTGGGGTGTTGGTGGTCTTGATATTAGTATTCATCTATCTCCTGATAGTAATGTATTCTTCTCAAGTTCATCTGATACTTCTGCTATTACGGGAGCATTTTATCAGTTATCTGACCTAAAACTTATCTGTGAAGTTATGACTCCTGCTCCTGACCAATTGTCTCAGATTATGAGACAGACACAGAACGTATTTGAATACAACTCTATTGTATCTCAATTCAATACTATTAATTCACGAAATGGTGTTCTTAATTTCCCTCTTGGTGTAAGTAAGTGTTTGGGTATATTTATGAACTTTGTTCCCGCTTCACATATTAATAACCTTGAGTTTGACGGAACTGCTACTCTCCCACCTACTAATAGCGACGGAACTCGTGCTGAAGTTTCTCAACTCGTATTTACTCGTGGTGGAGAACGTTTCCCTTTGGAATACAATCTTGATACTCTACAGAAAGATACTCCTGCTAATCCTACGATGGACCCGCAACTTGTCCGCAATTATATGAATGCGGTTATGGGTTTCACTAAAATTGAGAGGACTAATGTTTCACCATTTAATAACTTTTATGAAGATTATAGCGACCCTAATAATGCTTATCTGTATGCTAAGGAGGTTGTTGAGGGAGGAGCAAAGTTCGGTATTGGTGTAAATTATGATCAGATTTCAGGTGAAGGTGTTTCATTTAAAGACGTCCCATTTGGTCTCCAGATGACTAGTGATATTTCTACAGATTCTCCTCAAGGTGTTTATCTTTTCGCTCACGCTAAAAATACTGTCGTATCTACTCCTCAAGGAATCCAGATTATTTCGTAAGCGAAGCAACATTATTGTAAGTAATTTTTTATAATTTTTTATAATTCTCTTTTATATTCCATATAGTATAAAAATATGGAAGGTCCTACGCAAGTTGATACTATGACTCAGTCAGCAACCCCCGATACAACCCAAACAACAGCAGGAAGCAGACCTATGAGTAATGTTCCTGACCTACTCCGTGTGGGAACTATTCCTGATAACACGGTGATTGATGTAGAAACAGATATTTTGGATAGTGTCGTTTTTAATCAGACATTCTGTCGTTTCCAATTACAGAACAAGGGAATACTTCATTCTAATTCTAAGATTTCTATTAGTGCTTCTATTACATCGGGTTCTTCTACTCGTGCTTTCTTTCCTGTAAATGTGGGTGTTGCTTCTTTAATTGATAGAGCAGTTCTCAAATGTGGAACAAAGACTTTATGTGAAGTAGAAGACTTCGCTCATTTTACAGCATATCAAAGTTTATTTATTAGTGGTGAGCATAATAAAGAACGTGAAGCATACACTACGGCACGTGTAATGAATCACGAACCCTTTTATGCGAATGGTTCAAAGGCAGGTGAGTCCTTTAGTAATGCGTCTCTAATAGGTCAGCAGAATGCTTCTGCTTTGGCGAAGGGTCTTATGGTAGATAGGGATTTAGATCAGTTCCAAGGTGATTCTGAATATGATAATGTTGATGAACCCTTTGGTGATGTTAGACTTCATAATTTCCAAACATTAGGATACAATCCACAATTCCAGATTGCTCTTAGTGATTTGTTCCCTTTCCTGAAAACAGCACAACTTCCTTTATATATGATGAAAGAACCTGTATCATTAGAATTGTTCTGGACTCCTAAAAGTGAGAAGAATCGTTTTGTTGCTGAATCGGCACAGACTTACAATTTTGAAGCAGATATAGTTCAGGGTAAAACACAAATGATTGCTGATTATATTTATTATCCTCAGGATATGATGTCTCAGTATGCCTCTCAAAATCAGAATCTATCATTTGCTTATGTTGATTATCGTCTTGCTAAGAGAACAGTGACCGAGGCAAGTGCTCGCAATCTTATCCTCAATATTGGTGGAGCAGGTAGAATCTGTAATAAGGTTTTTCAGATGCTTTCTTTTGATGATGATAATGGTGATGTAGAAGTCACAGCAAACTTTAATTCTGTTGGTCCTGCCCCTTCAGTCACTCTAGAGAATACAGCATCTAAGAATGGTTCATTAACTTACAATCTAAGATATAATGACCATTTCCTTTTCCCTGTTGATGTTGATAATACTGCGAGACATTTCCACAATATAGTTCAGGCAGAAGGCAAAGTTCCATTCGTCACCCGACAGGAATACTCTGGCGAAGGTCTTGTTCTTGGTGGAAAGTTTGAGGGATATGACCAATCAAGCGTTCTTACGAATGCTTTCTTCTATGTTGCGAACAGACTTAATCGCAATGAAAGGGTCAATAGCAGAGGTATTGAGGCGTATGTTGATTATCAGACTCTATCAGCAGGGTCTTACACAATACGCTTCTATGTTGAACTCGTTAGAATGGCAGAACTCCGTAATGGTGTTCTTGACATCGCATATGCTTAGTTAAATAATTTCATTTTTATCCTATATTTTTTTATATATATTACTCATATAAACAAATGAGTAGTGGTTTCACAAATACTTTTATTTTAGAGGCGAATAGGTTGTCATCTGAAGAGGTAAAGTCGGGTAATAATAGTAATCCTGCTATATTCACAAATAAAGTAAATGATGGATTGTTATTGAATACAGGAGATGTCGTTGGAGTTCATTCGGCATATGTTAGTGAGTTAGGAGCAGAGGGTTCTGATATTGAGATAAAGGGTGTAAATCTTGATACATTAAACGCATCGCAAGTTTTAAGATATAATGAAATAAGAAATGATGCTTATGAGGGTTCTTCAGCAAACGCAACTTATCTTGAAGATAGGGGGACTACTTATAATGGAAGTTCATTAACAAGGAGAGAACCTGTGAATGAAATAATAAATTACAGAGATGATGAAATCAATATGGTAATGAATCCTTATAAAAATACGAATGGTGAATATTATATTACACTTCCTTACAGATACGGAATGGAGACGGGACTTTCTGTTCCTGAACAGATATACAGATGGAATCAGGTTAATCCTATTATAGGTCTTGATAATGATTTAGTGGGGTCAGCAAGTCATACTTTCGGTAATGCTTCACACGGAAATATCACAAGGTTTATGCCGACTAGTTCTATATCTTTTGCTGATTTTAGAACATACAGACCACAAGGATATCAGCAGACTACTGCTACTCCTACTTCGGGGAGTGAAACTCGGTGTCTAAGACACGATAATACAAGATATAGTATATATCAATTGCGTAATTGTATTCATTTATCACCCTTAACAGATAGTAGTAGCGAATACACAAATATAAGAGATAATGCTTTAAAGGGAATACTTTGGTCTTACAATTCTGAAACGAATAGTTCTATTTCATTGACTAATGCTTCTTATCAATTAGGGGTCACGGCAGATGAAAAATATGGTAATCCTTATTTTAGAGATATGGCGACAAGAGAATATGTAAGAGTTCTTAATAAAGTTAATTGTTCAGTCACCGCAGGATATAATAGTAATACTGATATCTCTTCAAAAATTACTGAAGATTTGTTAAGAACAGATAAAATTAATGATATAGAGTTTTTTGGAGATATTGTATCACAAAAAGCAACAAATCAAGTCAATAAACTTTATAATGTTGCGACTCTTAGGAACTACAATCAATATAATTGTAGTGCCTTTAACTTAAATGAGCTTGAACCTCCTGTAGATTCTCCTATCTATAATTATATTGAGGCACACGAAACTATAGGTGTGAAAAGACCTGACCTTTATGATTTAGGTAGAGAGTTCGCAACTAAATGTGAAGGATATAATGTTAAACTTGATTATTATTATGATAATAGTGGATTACTATTCACAGATATTCCTTGGTCTAAAGTAAAAGATTTAAAAAACTTAATAGATGCTCAGCATAGATATCCTGAACTTTTTGACTTGGATAATATTGTAGGTGAATTAACAAGTGAAGAAGGTTTAGGATTAGAAAACATAGGACAGACTGCCTTCTTACATATGAATCAAAATGCTTCACATAAGATATTAGGATATGATTTAACAGATAATAATGCTTCTTATTGGGGTCAAACTATTACTGAGATGAATGATTATCAAACTTGTCCTAATGCTTCATTCTGTTCTCAACCTTTCTGGTTCCAGATTAATCAGGAGACAAGGGATTTAGCGGAGGGAATACACGCAACAGGAAAATCTTTTGAAGATGCTGTTTATGGATTTGCTATTAAAAGGGTAGATGGTTCTAAAAATGAAACTATATCATTAAAAGTATCAGGAATACATAATAACTCAATCTATTATGATGATGGTCTTTCACAATTCTATATGCCTCAGGGAACTAAAATAGGATGGGACTATCACTGGTTAGCATACGGATGTCCTTGTATTCTAATGTGGAATGGATTTTGTGGTGATGACGGAGTAGCGTATAACGGACAGGGACACGCCTACTATGTAGATGCTGATGAAGAAAATGTCACCGAGCAAAAAAAGGTGAGTGAAGTAATCAGGGAATTATATATAGGAAGTCCTAATGTTCAGATGTCATTTGATGAATTAGCGGATAGATTTGAGTTCATAAGACTTCATAAAAGTGAAGTGTTAGGTAATCTGTGGAACGCAGGATTTAGTTCTGGTGCTCCTGTAAATGCTAATAATGTGAGAGACCCTGTTCCTGTGAATCCTAATGGAAATGTAAAGGCATACAAGTTATATAAGAAACTCACAAAAAGTAATTTTTCACCTTGTATGACACCCTATAATAATGAACATTTCGGGTTATGCTTTCAGAACTTCTTACAATATAATGAAGGAGGCGGAGCAGGTTCTAATGCTTGTAATGTCACCTTCACAGAGTATAGAAGTCAAGAGTATCCTAATAATAACTTTGATAGACGTGCTATTTTTGATAGTGAGTGTGGGAATTACATAGTTGATTGGGGTATAAATGAAAAGTATTGGGACAATTCATTATGGGGAATTATGGGATTCAGATATAGTCAAACGAGTGGTTCAGGGAATACACAAACGAGGGTCACTAATTCTGTTTCTTGGGGAGATAATATAAAGGTTATGGATGAGAATACTACAAATGCGGATATCACTAATGCTGATTGGGACCAACTGACACGAAATCAATATAATACAAAAATGTTCGGATTAACTCCTCCTTATCCTGTGAGTCCTTTATGGCATACGGAGATAGTGAATGGGGTAGAGTTATATCCTAGTTCAGGATCACACACTTATCAAGGCACAATATCTATTACACAAGATAAAGGGCAACCCCTTCGGGCATTAGAAATACCTACGAGAACTTTAAGACCTTATTATACTATTAGGAGTAATATTATCGGTCAGTCAAATTATTATGGTGGTTCATCTAACGGAGTTCCTTTGCCTGTAATTGCTATTGTAGAGAAAGTATCACAGAGTGGAGACTTCTTTAATTTATCACAGAGTAATTTACAATTTACAATCACAAAACCTACTATGATTACAGACATCACAACAAGCGTTCACGATCCTGATGGTTCATATGCTAAATTAAGTCCTAATACTGCTATACTTTATCAAGTTCAAAGAAAGGTGAATGCTGATATGAATGTTGTCTCCACTATTTTACAAGGTGATAATAAGAAGGAAGCACAACAATTTCAAGAAGAACTTGCTCCCCCTGAACCAACAAAAAAAGACATTAATGATGTTGTTCAGGGAATGCTTTAAAAGTGCTACAGACAACTAATATAATAAGCACAATTCTTATATTTTGGAAAGTATTTGAAAAAAAGAAAAACTCCCTATAAGGTTGAACTTCTGAAATAATGGTATTA
>Ga0181389_1000870_pt1 | contig 12158 bp, 12 predicted proteins | sample 12SPOviralmetaG_FD_130121 | JGI IMG/M metagenome (GOLD analysis project Ga0181389, IMG submission 130121) | Marine viral communities from the oligotrophic San Pedro Time Series (SPOT) site, San Pedro Channel, CA, USA - 12 SPOT_SRF_2010-06-29 | ecosystem: Environmental > Aquatic > Marine > Strait...
CAAGACTATATTCCATCTTAATCCAACTGGCAATTTTGTCATTGGTGGTCCTGATGGTGACGCTGGCGTTACAGGACGCAAAATTATCGTTGATACCTATGGCGGCTTTGCTCCTCATGGTGGCGGTGCTTTCTCAGGAAAAGACCCTACAAAAGTAGATAGATCAGCAGCATATATGGCACGTTGGTTGGCAAAAAACATAGTAGCAGATTATATGGCTGATTGGTGTCAAATACAATTAAGTTATGCAATCGGCGTAAAAGAACCTACCAGCATTTATATTGATTCAAATGGCCACAACGCCAGTATCCTTAAATTTGTACGTGATAATGTTGATCTAACACCAAAAGGAATAATAGATAGATTCGATCTGTTTAACTTTTACAATTATAGTGATAACTGTACATACGGACACTTTGGCAACAAAGACGTGCCGTGGGAGAAGATAGGCTGGTAAATGAGGATACTCGGAGTCAGTGCAGGATTTCACGATGCCGCCCTTACTGTAATACACAATCATAGAATACTGTTTGCTGGTCATGCTGAACGCTATAGTAAGATTAAAAATGATTCTCGTATACCAGTAAAGTTACAAGAAGAAGCATTACGGTACGGACCTTTTGATAAAATTGTTTACTATGAAAGACCCTATCTAAGACAACTACGTAAAATAAAGTCTGGTGAACCTTGGGGAGGTACATGGCGTACACGTACTGAACTAGTGGCTACAATTCCCTATATAATGAATAATACCACTGCTGAAATAAGCAGTGTTGGACATCATCTATCGCATGCGGCAGCAGGGTTTCAAACATCTCCGTTTGATGATGCAACAGTGGTTGTTATTGATGCAATAGGTGAGTCGGATACGATAAGCATATATCATGCATACTATAACGGTGCGTGTTTAGCAGGTGAACACGCCAAAGCAAACTATAAGTTATTGTATAAACAAAAGTATCCACATAGTATAGGAATGTTTTACAGTGCAGTAACCAAATATTGTGGACTACGTCCAATGGATGAAGAATATATCACAATGGGCATGGCCGCATATGGCACAGCCTCAAAAGCATATGATATACTAAAACGTGCAACTGTGCGATTTGCAGACATTCCACTGTTCAAAGATAATCTACATCTTGGTATTGAACATGTAGAGTTTCCTGACAATGTTACCATAGAAGACGTTGCCGCCGCTGGGCAACAACTTTGCGAAGAAATGATTATGCACATCCTACATCGTGCAAAGAAATTGGGCGAGAGTAAGAACCTAGTATACATGGGTGGTGTTGCTCTAAATTGTGTGGCAAATCGTAGACTAGGTGAGCACTATAAAAACATTTGGATTATGCCAAACCCAGGTGATGCAGGAAGCAGTCTAGGAGCCGCCGCATTAGGTTACGGAAGAGACATACATTTTACAACACCTTTTCTTGGCACAGAAATAAAAGGTGATTATCCAGTAGAAGAAATACTTGAACAACTTGAAACAAAACAAATAGTTGGCGTAGCAAATGGCAAAGCAGAATTTGGTCCACGTGCTTTGGGCAACAGAAGTTTACTAGCAGATCCAAGAGGACTTGACATAAAAGACAAAGTAAATGAGATAAAACGTAGACAACGTTTTAGACCTTTTGCTCCTGTGATACTTGAAGAGCATGTAGATGAATACTTTGACATGCCTGTCAATCAACCTACCAGTCGTTATATGCAAGTGGTGGCTAAGTGCAAACGCATGTTGGACTTTCCTGCTATCACACACGTAGATGGCACAAGCAGAGTACAAACTGTGCCAGATGACAACAGTGGCATAAGACAACTGCTGGTAGCATGGTATCGCAAAACTGGTTGCCCTATGTTGTTAAATACTAGCCTAAATATTAGAGGCGAACCAATGGTGGATACTGTTGAAGATGCAGATAGATTTGAAAAAGAATACGGTATAAGAGTATGTCGGTAGAAGAAAATGAATTACGACAAAGAGTAATTGAAAGTTTACAAAAAGTATATGATCCTGAAATGCCCAGTGTAAGTGTATATGACTTAGGGCTTATATATAAAATAGAAATCAAAAAAGATCATTGTTATGTTGAGCATACACTTACCAGCATGGCATGTCCTTTTGCAGATCAGATATGTGCTGATATAGAATCAGCAATGATAAACACACCTGGTGTACGAGCTATCAATAGACATTTAGTATTCGAGCCAATGTTTACAATGGAAATGGTTCCAGAAGAAACTAAATTAATAATGGGTTGGTACTAATGGAAACAAGAATGATATTGGTCTTACTTGCTCTGCCTGTGCTTTCTTATATTGCTTACTATGTAGGTCTCGAGCTTTGGTGCTATGCATATGGATTAATCTATTAAAGATAAGTTTCTAATTCGCCTTTACGTCTAATATCCTGAGTACAACAACTTACACCACCATCCCAAAAGTAACTGTGACGTAATTCACTTATTATAGGATTAATTCTATGTTTTTCGCAGTAATCAAACACCTGTTTATTGTATGCACTAAACACAACGTTCTCTTCATCTAGTACCAAACAGTTTACATCAAATACTGTATCGCTTACATAGCCTACCCATTCTTTCAAATATGTATCTACAAAATTAGTAAACTCCTTTGTAGGAGTTTGTCCTTGCACATACCAAGCACCATTAAAGTTTTCTTCTTTAAACTTGCCTACTGCCATTGCATGAGATATTGTACTATGTTCCAGTTTGCTAACGTCCCAACCTGGAAAGTCTGATGCTAAATCTAATTGGTCGTCCCATTTGCTACTAAGCAATACGCCTGGTTTTAGTATTGCAAACACAGCATCGCCATGTCCGTCTGTTATAGCTTCATGAAATCGATATCTTGAATCCAAACAGTTGTCTTGTATCCATTTGCTTTGCTCAGGTGTCAACATTTCACTGTTATCAAAAAACACATCGGTTCCTACACGTACTATGCAACTTGCACTTGCACCATTTAGTATGCAATTAGGATCCCATAACATATCGCCATGAGGATTAATTACTGCATTGCCATATGTTTTACAAATTGCATCTAATTCATCAACTTTTAGTACACGTAGAAGTTTCTCTCCAAGTGTAATTTGCCAATCTCTTGGAGTAAGAGGTGGTAAAGGCGCTCCAGCTAATTCACCATCTGCAGGATCAATTTGGTTGCGTATAAATTGATCTATGTTAGGCAAGTCTGGTCTTAAAACTTTTGCACCAAATGTTTCGCAAACTTTTTGTAAGTTGTTGAGATCTTCATTTGTTTCATTTAAGATATGTTGTAGTTGATCTTTTACTTGTACATCTTCTATAAAGTCAAAATGTTCAGGTGTATATGCCTTGCCAACAATTACTTCTTCTAACGGTTGCCAACTTGTGTAAGCACTTACTTTGGACATATTAGTATATTTTCCACAGGTTTGTTTAGGAACAGGTCTTGATTGTGTAAAAGATCATCTTTGCATTCTACGTACATGCTTTGAGCCTTTTTGGATTTAGCAATTCTGCACATCTCTGTACACACTGCCTCCCAACGTTCGGTAGCATCTTCTATTTCGTCATATGAATGATCAACTACATGATCAAATGTACGATATCCCATTTCACGCAGTTGTTGTACACTGCCACATGCTCCTGCAATAACAAAAGGTTGACAGTGCTTAATGGCCTTAAAAACTTTTTCAGTTAATCGGATAGGGCCAGTTAATTCACTTTCAATAACAAAATTAAAATAAGCATCACTGTGATGTAATCCAACAGTGTATTTCATATCTGCATGTTCTTCACTGGTTAATAAATCACAATGAAAAGGTGCAAGTTTTAAAAAGAATTCAGTATGGTGTTTTAAACTTCCAAGTTTACTTGTGTCAATTGGATTAATATCATCTTCAATGGTAATCTGATTGTTGTATCCAAAATAACCAGACTCATGTAATCCTTTGCTCCATAGTCTTGCCATTGTGTACGCACGCCATTCTTTGTGCGTACGAACTAGTGCAGTAAATTTTTTACTGCGTTCTTGTGTGTGAAAAACTGTAGGCATACTGTTATTGCGATGTCTATACAGTAATTCATCGCTACACATATAGGTAGTACCGGCAAGATCACGAGTTCTAGTGATTTCTGTGGTAAAATGCACGTTTTCTTCTAAAAAACCTGCTCTTACGGCATCAGCAACAATGTTTTTACTGTACATATTATTGTTGTCTAAAAAATAAAGATTTATTGCGTGTTTATTCTTTACAATTTCTGCTATCGATTCCATTTTTTCATCATTGTTTCTAATTCGTTCCACAAGAGCTTTTCGAACTCTTCTCCGTAAAACCAATTGTAATTGTGCTCTACAGTGCTATTTACTGCGGTTTGAAGGTGGGTCTTTTCTTTTTGTGTCATATTGTTTATAGATTCTAAAAGTTTACCAATTTCGTATGTGCGTGTTGAATCATCTGCTTCATCATACGATTCGTCCCAGAATTCACTAAATGTTTTGAAACCATATCTACGCAAATATTCTAAACTACCCTTACAACTCTGTATTACAAATGGTTGTTGCATTACAATAGGCTTAAATGATTTTTCAGTTAAATGTTTTTTCCGTCCTCTGTAAACAGTTTCAGTAACCACATGAATTAAACTATTGTTTGCTTGGTCCCATAGATCTATTTTATGAGATTTTGCCGCATGTCCACTGCCATTGTCTATCATCAATGGTAATCGCACTTTTGGACAATCTAAATCATATTTTACACATAATAATTCTAAACTTTGTCCTTCATATGGACACACATCTGGAAATGATATTAAATTTTTGTCTAACAAATTGCGACCTACAAACTGTTGTAGCATTTCTATTCTGTGTTTACGTTCACCTCCAATTATATTATTAGCACAAAGAAATGTATTATAAGGCTTGCGTTCTGCAAAAGGTTGTGCTAAACTAGTACGATTATATCCTCTATACCAATCCAGTGCGGCCCAAGCATGAAAAAAATAATATCCAGTTTGCAGTCCATAAGTATCTGTGATCCAATTTACATCATCACTGTCATATTCACTGGTCACGACAGTTAGTGTTTTATAAAACTTAGCAGAAAGTGTTGTGTAGGGTTGAAATTGTTCAATAAATGGAGAAAATCGATTACGGTGTACAGGTTCTTGATCCCACATAATAATTCTCTGTACTGGTTCGCTATTAGGCACATGCACGCCACCATTGATTTGTGGTTTAGCAACAAGATTTTTTACGTCTGTTGTACCAAATGGTTCAAACCAGTGCAAAGCAGTATAAGAAATTGTTTTCACATGTGGCAAAAACACATTGTCATAAATTTCGTCGATACGTATCATGTTTGATAAATGTTATTCATACTCTAAAGAATCTCTTGCACATTGCAAGACTAGGTACTTATGGGTACTAGATAAGCAGTGTGATTATTCTGACTTTGACTTTAGTTGGGAACCAGCACCATGGGAATCACACTTTAGACATGCATTTGGTTCACAATGGCAAAAAGATTCAGGAACTTATCTAGTACCAAAAGCAGGTTACACTGAAACAAAATACACAAAAGAACAACGTGTTCATCGTGTAGATACTGATGAACATTGGGATAGACTTGATTTTGACTTTGATTATTCATGGCACCCTGATCCTACAGAACCGCCTTACATATATCAATTTGGAACACAACATCAAAAGACTGGTGGTCCACGTTATACTGTGCCTGGTGCAACTGCTACTAAATTTGTCGGTGATATTACATCACGAATACGTGCAGTGGCTGATGGAGCAGTATTAATTAAACATTTAAACAGTGAATATACTGTAGATGGTGTAGATATTTTAGCAACAACAAGATTTATCAGCAACTATCTAGACACTCTAAAACGCACACTGCGTAAAGTAGACGCAGAGTATGTGTGGGTAATAAGTGACCTATGTGATTATACAGGATTCGACTTTAGTTGGCATCCTGAACTGTGGCAAAATTCAATGCTACATGTATTTCACAGCAACGAACAAAAGTTTGGAGACACGTTTTTTATACATGTTGAAAGTTTTTTAGAAACTGCCAGCAACATAAAATTATTAGAATACTATTCACCTTTAAATTTTGTAGAAACACGTGTGAAAAGAACTGCTCCACCAACGGTGAAGTACACAACAGACAGTGTAGTCGATGCAATACAACAATATGAATTTGAACAACCTATTATACAGTTTTACAAAAATCAACCAGTTGAACCAGTTACAATAAGTTTGTGGCAAGAAAGACTACGCACAGTTGTTCCGCTTGTGCGTGGAAGCGAATCAGTGCTTATCCCAAAAGATGCCAAAAATCATATCAATGAACAAGTATATGACTACAAATGGATCGACAAAAAGCACGTTCCATTAAATCCACAACCCTGCGATGTAATCTTTATTAGCAACGGTGAAAGCATGGCTGAAAAACATTGGCAAATACTTAAAACAATTTGTCCAAGAGCCAAGAGAGTAGATGGTGTCGACGGCAGAGATCTTGCATATAAAACTGCCGCCAGATTAAGCAACACAGATTGGTTCTATGCAGTATTTGCCAAAACAGAAGTGTTGCCCACATTTAAATTTGATTTTGTTGCTGATAGATTACAAGAACCAAAGCATTATATCTTTTACAGTCGCAACGCACTAAATGGTTTGGAATATGGATCAATGAATATTGATTTGTATAACAAGCAGTTGGTACTAGACACACATATTGAAGATGGCAGTATGCTTGACTTCACACTAAGCAAGAAACATACAGTAATACCAGAAGTTGCCAGTATTGCACAGTTTAACACAGATCCATGGGTAACATGGCGTAGTGCATTTAGGGAAGTAATCAAACTAAAACAAGAAGTTGACAACGGTGCTGGTATCGAAATACGTCATCGTTTGGATACATGGTGCAAACGTGCTGACGGTGAAAATGCAGAATACTGTCTTGCAGGAGCAAATGATGCACTGGAGTTTTATCATAGTGTCGATGCTGATCCTGATGAACTACAAAAAAGTTTTCATTGGGATTGGATAAAGAACTGGTACTACAACAAGTACAAAGTTAAAATTTGGGCATTGCCTTGATATATGGTTGTTCTAGTATCCAATCCAGGTATGCAGGTATGCCTTGTTCAATATCTATGGTTGGACGCCAACTAGTATGTTCCTGTAATTTGTCACTGTTCAGTGTGTCTCTGTTAGGATAGAATTCATCATGTGGTAGTGTTTCAATGTCGCCACCAATACGTGCTTGTATCATTTCAGCGGCTTCAAGTATTGGTCTACCTTGTCCTCGAGTGCAATTGAAAATTTCATTTGTTGTTTGTGGATCAGTTGCACAGGTTGCAAACGCACTTGCAACATCTAACACATTACTGAAGTCCAGTTTGTTTTCTGGCCCTTGTACACGCATCTTACCAGTTGTAAACCTGGCACGTACCAACTGACTCAGCACACGTGTAATCATATCTCTTGTTCCATACAATGCACTAGGACGTAGGATACTGTAATTCAACCCATGTTCTTTGTGCCAAATTTTACACATGCGTTCGCCTTGTAGTTTGTAACTACCGTACAGTGTAAGTGGATTGGTTGGTGCAGTCTCGTCTGGTGCTGGCACTAGAAAGTTTCCGTATGCCATACTTGAACTTGCAAAAACTATTTTTTCTACGTTGTGTTTTACACACGCATCTAGCACAAGTGCAGTTGCAGTAATCATGTTGCCAGTGGCATCTGCTACATTACGTTTTACCATATATGCATTTGGATAGGTTGCGACATGTATCACAGTGTTTGGATTGAATGTATCAAAAGCTCTGTTTAAGAATTCTGCATCTTCTATTTTGCCAACATAAACTTCATCAGCACCGCAGTGAGCTTGTCGTTGTGCAAGTACACAAGAATATTCATCGTCTGGAAATGTATGATACTGATGATAACAGTCAACAACTCCAACCACATGTCCTTGAGCTCTTAGTATGTTGCTTATATGACTGCCAATAAATCCATGCCCGCCTAATATTAGTACTCTCATTTTAAATTCTTTCCTATGTGTTCTACTTCAGCATCGGTTAATGTGTGCTGATTTGGTACTGTAAAACTTTTTGCTTTCAACTGAATACTTAGCGGTAATGTTTTACCACCTCTATAAAGTCTTTCGTCAGTTATCATCATGTTATAATGAATAGCAGTGCCTATATTTTGTTGGTGCAAGTGTTCAAGTGTTTGTGATCGATTATCGCTTTGAAATACCAATTTGCTATATGTATGACTTGGCAATTTTTTGCGAGCAGATTCGTATGTGGACTTTTCAATAAGGTATTCACTGATGCGATGTCTACGTGTTTGCCATTCTGCACTGTGTTCTAATCCTACCAGCACACAAGCACATTCAAACGAGCTCATCATCGAATTCATTCCTGCGTGTATTGCCGTAGCATCATTGGTTTCTTTTCCGTGTAGTCTTAGTTTGCGAGCTTTATCAGCAACTCGTTTATTATCAGTTAGTATTGCTCCGCCACTGCCCCAACTGCTAATAGTTTTAGTTGGTGAAAAACTTAAACATGCAATATCACCATATTCTGCACTGTGTTTTTTTCCGTTATGAGATTCAATACTTTGCGCCGCATCATTTATTGTAGGCACACCTAACTGTTGTACAACTTCCCAATCGCACATGTTTCCAAACATGTCAACTCCGACAATTGCATCTATAACAGGTGCATCAGCTTCAGGGTCATAGCAATAGTCTGCGCCTACATCAACAGGCACAACTGTATGTCCAGCACGTGCAACTGCGTGTGCAGATGCAGTAAAAGTATAGTTTGGCACTGCAACCTTACTGTTGGGCTTTAAATCCATTGCTAACATGCCAATTACAAGTGCATCTGTGCAACTTGCTACACTTACACAATACTGTCTGTTAAAACGTTTGGCCAAAACAGTTTCAAGACGTTTCATAAGTGTGCCATTTTGGGCTCTACCAATGTCGTGGTCTTCGTTCACAAGATCTAATACTTGTTCCTTGATAGTTTGCCAGTTGCGTTGATTTTGGAACAAGCCTATCAATGTATATTCCTATACTGTAGTTCAAATGCTTCAGCATATTTTACTCCTAGCATTTGTCCTCTATAGGCGGCAAGTCCTCTGATGTTGTGCAATAGTGTATCATCAAAATAACTTGTGTAACATTTTACACTGTCTAACTTTTTTTCTATTTGTTCTGTTATATCTACAAACACAGTTGGTGAAAACATTTTATTTTTATTACTGTATGGTCCGCCCTCCATGCACCAAAATTCACCTCGGTATCTACGCAGGCTACTGTTTACAATATTAAAAGTATTCTGATGATCATTATGATGGTCACCTTTACTGTGTGTAATAATTAAGTCATAGTTTTTTTGATTTACCACTGCATCCATTTGAGTAATGCTGGCATTGTTCCATTCTAATCTTGGACGGCCAGTGTCGTCATATGGATTGGTCATAATGTTAAACTTTATGCCTAGTACACGTTCACTGTCTCGATATTCTTTTTGCATTTGACTTCTGTCACGCCGTACACTTGGACGAGGAGCATTGTCATCACGTGCTACCACAATGTCCACTTCTGCACCTTGTGCTTGAAACTTTAAAAGTGTGCCAGCACATCCTAATTCAACATCATCAGGATGAGCACCAATTGCAAGTATTTTGTTATACATCAGTTACTCGTTCTAAATTTTTGTACACACGTTCTATGTGTGCCAGTCCATTTATACTATTATTATCTTGTTTTTCAACACTGGCTATAAAATGTTCTAGTTCTCTATACAATGGTGACGAGTGTTCTGTCAATTGTATTGTGCTGGTACTGTCATTTACAAGACGATCTGTGTAGCGACCATGTACATGTTGCACGGTTAGATCAACATCATCAATAAGAAGTAATTCTTTATTGCTAGACAATGCTACTGTTCTAGTCTTCTGAGGATAAAACCAACTGCAATGATGTGTTGTTGAAAATGTTTCAAAGTCTATATTTGTTATGATATAATCATTGTAATCTGTTGTAAGTATATCTCGGCCACTGCGTTGCACATCAATTATTTTTTCTTGTTTTATATAGTCTATTAGTGCTAGGTCGTGTATAAGCAAATGATGTTCTAAAGGGATTTGGTGTTTTGGAATGTTGCCAAAGTTTAATCTTCTAGTTTCAACAAACTTTAGATTTTCAATATTAAATGTACGTTTAATATATTCTGTTGTTGGTGTAAACAAAAGGATGTGTCCACTTTGAAGCACTGTGTTTTTTGCTTCTGCTATGCCAAGTAGATGTTGTACTTTTCTAAGTGAATCTGCAATTGGTTTTTCTACCAGACATGCAATACCCTGTTCTAATAATTTTTTTGTTACCTCATAATGTGTTTCAGCAGGCGTTGCAATCACTGCGGCATCGATATTAGCAGTGCTATAATCATCATGTATATCAAAAGTTTTTATTGTGGTGTTTGGTAAAAGTTGTGCAGTCTCGGCTATCTTACTGCCCCAATATCCAACGCCAATAATTGCTAAGTTCATAATTATACCTTGTTTATAGTATCTATTATAAGCCCAATATCATCTTCTGTCAAGTCTTGGTGTACAGGAATACTGACATTGGTTGCACTTAGAATATCAGTTTGTGGTAAATTTTGTTCAGTTGCATAGGTTGGTAATTTGTGTATTGGTGTTTTATAGTATATTCTTGACTGCACACCAACTGCATCTAATGCTTGTACAATCTGCCTTGGATTGTCCACAGTGATTACATATTGGTGCCACACAGGTTTGCAGTCCGTATTCACTGTTTGAGTGCCATGTGCTAACTTAATATTATCTTGATAAATTTTTGCATTTGCTCTACGTTTGCTATTCCATTTGTCTAAGTGTGGCAACTTGTCTAGTAGTATGTCTGCGTGAATGCTATCCATTCTACTGTTCCAACCAACATCTTTGCTGATAAATTTTTCAGCGCCTTGTCCGTGATTACGTAGTTGTTTGATTGTTTCACCTAGAGCATTATCACACACAACGGCACCAGCATCTCCCCAAGTACCAAGATTTTTTGTTGGATAAAAACTGTAGCACACCGGATGATCACAAGCACCTAATCCTTTGCCTTTGTATAGTGCGCCGGTGCTTTGGGCACTGTCTTGAATAAAAGCACAATCATAAGCAGTTGCAATTTGTTTAAGCCTATCTATGTCAGCAACGTTTCCAAACAGATCAACTGCAATGACTGCTTTGCATTTGTGTTTGGAAAGTATCTGTTCAAGATCTTCTGGACACATACACATAGTATCATCTACATCCACAAACACTGGCTCTGCCCACAATTGTTTTACAACTTCAGCAGTGCTTAACCATGTAAAACTAGGCACTGCAACACGATCATTTGGCCCAACACCATATGCTTGTAAACACATACGTAGACTATCGGTGCAATTGCCAGTGGCAATGCATCTTGTGCCTTCACTGTGTTTGGCAAATTCTGTTTCAAATTTTTCTATGCTGGCACCGTTGATAAAACTAGTATCAGCCATTGTGTCTTGGAATATTGTGTAAAGGCCTATTTTTCGATCGTAATCAAAGCCACTAAGAAGTACTTTCCTCAATTTGTGTATAAGCCTCTATATTAGGAAATATTTTTGCTATTGCATCTGCACAGGCATGAGCAATATCCATGTGTTCTTGTTGTGTGCCATTTGCACCACGTAGTTCGATGTAATGTATCCAACTACGTATTGTTCCGTTCATGTACAATGTGGTCTTTGTTAAGCCTTCTGGCAATACTTTTCTTGCTTGTTCTTTGGCAATGCCTTTTTTAATAGCCCAGTCATATTCTTTTTTGGCTAATACTGCAATACGACGTTGTGCCCAGTCCCATTCCTGTTGAAGTTTTCCATCATCCGTTTTGATACTGTTTTGCCTATTCTTTTCATCCTGTAGACGTGCTTCTGAATATTCAAACATGTCGCCTTGTTCATCAGGATTGGCGTATCGTTGCGAAAACTCTTGGAAACTAAAACTTCTGTGTCGCACTATTTGATGTGCAATATCACGTGTGGTATCAATTTCAAGACAAGCACTTG
>Ga0181389_1000872_pt1 | contig 12148 bp, 7 predicted proteins | sample 12SPOviralmetaG_FD_130121 | JGI IMG/M metagenome (GOLD analysis project Ga0181389, IMG submission 130121) | Marine viral communities from the oligotrophic San Pedro Time Series (SPOT) site, San Pedro Channel, CA, USA - 12 SPOT_SRF_2010-06-29 | ecosystem: Environmental > Aquatic > Marine > Strait...
ATCTCAGGGCTAAACCAAGCTTCCATGTTCGAAACTACTAAAGCAGCGCCTGCAGTTATTATTAATCCTATTGCAGTAATTATTTGAGTTTTTATTTCCTTCATATTATTTCATTGAGAACGTTTGTCTACCTATAAAATCATTAGTATTAGTATACAATTCCACGGTATAAGAACTTACTGGCATTGAATTTACATATATATTTAATATATTGTCTCCTTCTTTTCCAGTTATTATTTCTTGATTTATTATTGTATTAGAAAAATCTAATATTTTAATTCTATACTTACCATCTTGCGGTAACTTAGTATTAATCCTAACCTTATCTTGAACAATATAACTTTCAAGTTTTAAACCTACAGCTTGTGGCATGAATAAAGTTTCAGGGACTTCTTGTATAGGTCTTTCTATATAAATTGTATCTGAACAACTTATAAATAAAAATAGTAGAATTAGTTTTTTCATTATTGTATTTTTAAAATTACTTTAGTTCCTTCCGCTGTTACAGCATCTGTTGTTTGAAAATAAATTAAACCAGATGTGTTTGTTATTGTCTGTTTAGGATTAAATATAATTTTATATGGTTTGCCAGGTCTTATGCTTTCTTGATTCTCCACACTTATGCTACCAAAATACAATTTGTTACCTCGCTCTGTTGCAAAGTTAGTTAATAAGTTGCCTGTATTGAATTGAACCTCTTCAAATTCTAATAAAGCATCGTCAAATTGAATAACAAACTGCATACCCGCTAAATCTTCTTTTTCGAGTTCAACAATTAATTCAACTTTATCGTTAACTAAACTTGTGGAAATATCTAAATCTAAATTTTCAACAGCACCCTGAACTAAGGGTTGCTTAACAACTCCACCATCATCTTGCACTATAGGTTCAAATGAATGTGAAAAGTCAACATCACCAATAAGGCCATGCCCAAAATCAAACACTTTGTTTGCGTCAGTAGGTGTAAACACTTTTTTCTGTCCAAAGTAATAATCATTAGTTGAATAACCATATTGGTTTTTTTCTCCCCAAACATTTTTAGCGCCGTTTGTAGAACTTGTAAACCATTCACTTACGTTCTCATCCATTATATGACTGAGTAAAACATATGAATCATCAAAATCAACATTACCGCTATTGTTTACTTCCCCTAATAAAAATTGTATACCATGTGTAAACGTATTTGTAGACCCGCCTGGATTACTACCGGCCTTTATAGCTTCTTTAAAAACTAAGAATACATCAGTGACAGTAGCAACATCATCTAGCCAATCAGAAGCTAATTCATCATCAACAGATATGTTAACAGTATATTCAATATTATTTTCTAGTCCAGTTACAATAGCCTGTGAGTTAGCATCAAAATAACCATTCGTTACGCTATTATTATTACTCAATATGTCATACTTATAATGCGTTGGTTTGTCGTTTTCAGTTAAAAGATTTAAAGTAACGCTACCAGCATTTCCACCTTCCACATCAGCCAACGTTATAGCCTGCTGCATTGCGTCAACATCATAAGCGGTATCTGTTGAATTATCATGAGCTTTCATCCAGTTAAGATGAGTGACATTGCTATAATTTGAATAATTAGTATTAATTTTATCTTTAATTTTAAAATCAACTTCAATCAAAGTATTGCTGTATGTGATGCCAACACCATCTTGTATTGTTATTCTTTCTACAGACCAATCATCATTTGTAGGGTAAGAATTAGTATTACCTGTTACTTGCGTTCTATTCTGCCAACCATTTAAATATTGTGCGGATAAATCATCTTCATCGTAAGTATCAAGTATACTAAATTTAAATCCGTCCCAATGTGTTAACGACACTTGCGCATTTGTATTTTCTTCATTATCAGTGACTTTAAACCTGTGGGTTATTTTTTGCAAGAGTTTGTTGTTGTATTCGTAGTCAAACATGTACAGGTTTGGATCAGCACCCTCTGTAACCTGTATTGTATTAAACTTTATAGTTATAGTATCACCTACCTGAAAATCAGCTTCGTTAATATAACTGTGATCAAGTTTTAAATCTTGCGCTAAGCAGAATAATGGTAGTAACAAAAACAACAGTTTTCTCATAGTTTTAATTTCTTAATAATGTTTTCAGATAGTTTTTTTAATGCAACACTTACACTGTTTTGTGTAAACTGCCCTTGTTCATTTAATAAAATTAAAGATGTAGTTATATCTTTTGACGTGCCTTTTACTTTTACTTTTTTCTTTTTGTATTTAGCTACGGCAATTATTTCAGTTTGACTTGATGATTTGCTATACAATGCAATATTTGATTGTGTTCTTTTTACATCAAAATAAATTAGCTCAACAACCAACACGTTATCACTTTTATCGTTTAAGTTATAATCGTAGTCTTGAACTAATTCCTCTAGTATGTTTTTCATACCAAACCCTATATTGCGGTTTCCTACTAAGGGACCGGTTTGTATAGAATTCTTTATATCGTTTATTTTAATTTCTTGAGCTGTGGATATAACACAGAACAATAAACTACTTATTAGCTTTATTTTTTTTATGTATGTCATACCAGCGTGCTACTGTAAAACCTATAGACACTAGTAATAATATTATTTTTAATGCTATTTCCATTTGTGTCATTGAAAGCGTTAATGTTGTGCCGTTGAAGGCCATTAATTTAATGTCTTGCCATTCCATTATTTTTTTCTTTTTACAGATTTAACTCTTCTTGGTTTACCTTTTGGCTGCCCCAAGCTTTTCTTTTCTCTTATTTTTTTTGCTTTCTCAGACGAAGACATTTCGCTGGATGTTTTAGGCGTTTTGCTAGATACTCTTTTGCTGGGCCTACAGTATGGCACTGCCCTGCCGTCTCCTTTTGTTCTACCGCAAGGTTTACCTGTTCTAACATCTACCCACTTCTCTTTAAACCAGCGCTTTAGCGAAGCACCTTTCTTTGTTTTTCTAACAGCCATTACTTTTTACTTTTGTTTCCCCAATTGCTAGCACCCTTCTTTCTGCACTTTGCAATAGCTCCACTTGCGTAAGCGGATGGGAATACTTTGTATCTTGCTTTAACTTTTTTGTAACACGCATCTTTTGGCATAATTATTTATTTTTTAGTTTTTTTATTTCGTTTCTTATAAAAGCGTTCCTATCTTTTGTGGATAAGCTTAAATAGTTTCGATAATCTTTACTTCCTAATTTATTTAAAATTTCAATTTTTAATTTTTTGTTTTCCTTTCTTGTTTCAGCCGCTTTAATTTTGCCTTCTTCTTTTCTTTTCTTTTTAGCACTAGTTTTTATTAATTCGTGCTCCTCGTTTTTAGCATTTACATCCCAAGTTCTCCAACCTAAACCTAATGCTAATCTTTGGTAAGCAGTGTTTCTGTCGTCTAAAGCTTCTGTAATACCTCTAACTTCTGAGACGGCCCTGTCAAGCGGTATATTTAAACCAGATGATAATAAATTACCGATGACTTCATATTTAGGACTATCTAAATTCCAACCTCTTTCTGCTATAACATCTTTTTCAAAATTCTTAGTTTGTATGGACCCATAGACTTTTCTAAGTTTTGAACCAATCGGAGGGGACACATTAGCCAACTGTAATAAGGTGTAAGTGTGATCTGCCATAAACGATCCTTTTTCTTCTTGTCTATAGTATTCGTTAATAGTATTTTTTAGAGTTGATACTACAGCGCCAGCTAATCCGCTACCTCTTAGTATAGTGTCAACCATACTGTTCATAATTCTTTCTTGCTTTGTATTAATAACTTTTTGGAATTTTTCTTCATCTTCATCATCTGGATCAAACTCTGGGAGTAATGCAAACAATGCATTTTGTAGTGTAGAGAAAATTAAATTCTGTACAAATCCATAATAAATTATTTTACTAATATTTGTTTTAGCATCGCCCCTTCTATTAATTAAATCTTGGCCAGCCTTCTTCATTAATCGAGTATACTGCATTGGTGTATTTTGAAATGCTAATATTAATCTACCAAGATGACTCGATTGTTGTTTAGATATTAACATAGGATCCCCAGACTGTTGTGTCTCATCTGATATTGCACTGAAGTCTTCAAACGCTTTTGCTTCAGCATCCGTTTTCGACATGCCTTGTTTAACGTAAGTGTTAGTTCTATTTATTAAAAATGTAGCGCCTCCTGTTGCAATAGCCATACTATCCGCTATTTGTGTTGGTGTAAAACCAATTTTTAATAAATAAGAAACAGCTGCACTGTATTTATCTTTAGCGTTCTTGGCTTGGTTAGCTATCTCCTGTTCTTGTACATCGGATTTTAAACCACCTCTTCTTTGCTTTAGTTTATCTGAATTAAATATTTTTGCCCATGCTGACCAGTATGCTGGTTGATTTGCGAATGCTTTTGCAGCCATCAGCGGATTATTATCTGACCAGTTAACAAAGTTAGTAAACGATAACATCTGTAATAAAGCTGATCTTCTGTTAAAGAACATTATAGTACCAACAGAATTATTAACCCAGTCAAGCCATGCACCAGTTAATCTATCAGGATTACCGGGTCTATTGCTTCCGCTTTTCATTCTTCTTATAATATCCTCAAGAGCTTCTCTGTGCCTTGAACCATACAACGCTTCAACTTTATTTAAATTGTCTTCATTGAAAATTTGGTCCACATTGGTTATAAATTCTTCAAGATAGTCTTTTCTACTAACGTTTTCTGAAAGCTCATTAAGATCTTTTAAAACACTCCCAACGTCCCAAAATTCAGATGGTTCAACCCATTGATCTCTTTGAGATATTATTTGTAGTGTGTCTGCAAAACCTTTAAGATCAGGAGAATTATTAACGGCAGATAATAAAGCATTTTTATCTCTTTTAGATATGCCTGGAACTTCAAAGCCAGATTTATTATATAAATAAATTCTTACAGCCTGATCGTTTGTAAATCCAGTTTCTGCAATTTCTTTATTTAGTATTTTTTTAACTTTTGGAAATGATTTTAATAAACCGGAATAATCGTTTTTAAGCGCCTGCTTTTGAGATTCCATAGCTGATATGCCTTTTAAATAAGGTTTAACTAAATTATCTTCAAAAAACTTTTGATCCGCTTCTCCTTGTTTTCCCTTACCGGCAAAAGTGTATTGTGTTAATCCTCTAAAATCTTCTGCTGTAGAAGGTAAAAAGAATTTATATTTTCCCTTGTTAACGCCTTTCTTTCTTGCTACAACTTTAGAATACACAGCCTCTGGCTTAACGCCCTTTTGCCTAGCTATCATTTCATTTAAGCCTTTATTTAGATCTTTGTTCGTGCTAACACTTCTTTTTTTACTTTGCGGTTTAGCTATAAATTTTTTCTTTGCTCTAACTTTTATTTTTATAGCTTCCTCTCTTGTTGTGATTAAATTTAAAGCAGGTTCACCATTATAAGTAAAAACATTTTTAAGCTGATCAAATGTTAATGCCGTCATTCTTAAATCCATAAAAGGATTATTTTTACCAAACACGTCTATTACATCTAATAACTCTCTATTTTCTAACCATTGATCGTGAAATTCAATAATGTCTTCTATTTTGTTATTAAGTTTTGCTGGAGAAAGATCTGGTGTGGATAATAATTTAACTATTTCTACCATAGTGCTTCCGTTATCAGCTAGATGTTCTCCTTTCTGATTACCTTGGTCTCCATCATGCCAAGTTATATAAGATAAAGAAGATAATGCACGCAACCCTTTAGTGGCGTTAGTTTGAGCTTGGAGCATGTAAATAGCATTAATAGGCTTAATTTTATTTTTAGCAACCAAATCATAAGTAACACTTATTATGTGATTTAATAAAATTTTATTATGAAGGTTAGCCTCTTCGATTGCGGGAATATACTCTTGATAAAGCTTTAACTTTTCTTCTGTTTTAATTTCTTTTCTTTGAATTGCCGCTATTTGTTTACCAATACCAAAGCTAGAATTTATTGGATTTACTAAAGAAAGATCAAGGTTTCCCGGTAAACTTGCCACGTCAGTCTGAGGCATGCTTTTTAATGCTTCTTGTAAGAAATTATAAAACTGCCCCGTAACGTCTTTTTGATAAACAGTAAGACCTTTGCCCTCTTTTCTTTTAGCTAATTCTTCAACAGTTATTTTTAAATCTTTTGCTATTTTTTGTTTTCTTTTTAATGTTGCAGCTTTATCAACCTTTGTTTCAGCAGGATCTAAAACTTTATTAATAAAACCAAATCCATCAGTTCCTATAATATCAATTATTTCTTTGCCAATTCGGGGATCAGACATAATTGTTTGCATATCTTGGGCAAAGTCTTCTAGCAAGTTTAAATCACTTGAGCTTTTTAAAGCCTTAGTTTCTTTAAGCTTTTTCTTTATATCATCAGGTAATTCCTCTAAAGTTTGCATCGCATCCATAAAACGCAACTCTTTATCATCAAGTATCAATCCTCGTTCCCAAGCTCTTCTAACAATTTTAGGGGCTATAGCGTTTTTAAAAGGAGCGTCTATTAGGGCTTTACCGTTTTCATCTATTACTTGATTAATTCCATTTTTCTGAGCTTCTTTTAGAAAAAACTTAACGTTTTGTATTAACCCTTTAGTGTTAGATCTTTTTACGTTTCCTCTTTCAATATCTTTTTTAAGAACCTGTATTGTATTGTCGGCTAATACAGCACCTCTTATTCTTTGATTATTTAAAAAAGCTTTTGTTAATTCACTATTAAGGTCGTTTAATTCTGTATCAAAAATTTCAAAAGCAATCTCTTCTCCCATCATTTTTGACCAGGATTCTTTTTTACCCGGTATAAGATTTCCATCTTTATTAAACATGTACGACATGTACTGCTCATTAGATATTCTTTTGTCTAAGTTTGGCAATCTTTGTATAAACTGTTTCCCTGAAGTATTACCGCTAGCGTCTGTAGAAGTTTTGACTCTATCTACTTTTTTACCCTGCCAATCACTAACAAAATTTGGTTTAAATACATATCCAACGATTTTACCTTTTTGATTTTTAATAGGGGTATCTGTAAATACTCCTCCAACAGATTTTTGTACTGCAAAAGGCATTGCTGTAGAAAGCCACGTGGTTGGGGCATTTTCTAATGTAGCTTTTTTAGCTTTTAAAAAGTTTTCCTTAAGGTTAGTGTCCATTGTACCAACAGCGGTTTTAATATCAATATCCGCTTGCTTACCCATGTCTTTTTTAATTTCAGCTATTACGGGTTTTACACTTTTATTTATAGTTGTTTTAATATCAACAGTTGATTTTAAAACTTTTAATGTTTGTAAGAGTTTATTTTCAATGCTAGTTATAACATCTGATGAAAACAGCCTGCTGTCTTTTATTTTTCTATATTTAGGTTTCTCAGGCGTTATATTATCATTATTGCTTTCGTCTATTTTACTTTGCGCTTTATAATCTTGCAGTTCCTTATTACTTATCTTATTCATGTACCGTCTTTCTTCCGGTCTTCTGTTTTCTAATTCATCTGTGAATATATCCCTCAATGAAAATTTAACTCTTTCTGCCATGTAGCCAGACAAAGTACCTCTACCGTCCCAAGGGTTATTTTCTAAATCATCTAAAGTTCTTCCAACTAAATCAAATATTGCTTCCTCAAGTTGGTTGGGTGAAAGGTTGTCTATTCTATTTTTTATTTGAACCTCTGCCATGCCAATTAAAGATTTTCCAATAACTTCTTTCGATTTGGCCGCGTTTTCAAAATCACCTGGAATTTTTTCACCGGTGTTTTTATCTACTTTTAATTTTAAACCTAATAAATTTTCAGCTGTAATTTGTTGTTGTTGTATAGACAAAGAGGGTTTTTTTGTTTTTTGCTTTGAAGCTTCACCTTTTTTCATTTTGGCTTTAGCCTCATCCGAAAGCTTTCCTTCTTCTAAATTTTTCTGATAATCTTTAATAAAATCAAAAACTTGTCTACCGGTTTGAAAGTCTTTATCTAATTCAGGTTTGTTTAAATACGTTTTTATTATATTAAAAATTTTTGTACCTATTTCTTTCCATGCAGATTCTTTTAAAGAATTAAAATCAATTTCTTTTTTAGCAATAAGATCTGAAAAAGCAGTAAAATATTCGTCCATGTCTTTACCACCAACATCAAAACCATCAACAGCTTTATATAACTGTAATCTTTCTTCTACTAAATTTAAAATGCCTTTGCTTTCTAAAATATTTTTAAATTCTTTAAGTATTTTTTTATTATCAGAATTTTTACCAGAAAATTGTGATTTTAGTATTTTATGGAGTAGCTCATGGGAAGCTACAGAGACAGCTTGTGTTTGGGCCGCTGTTTCTAAATTTATAACAATTTTTCCATCTATTTCCATAAAACCATCTGAATTAAAATCAGCAATTGAAAAACCTGCGTCTTTCATTTCTTTTATGGTTTTGTATACTTTTATATTATTTTTGCCCGTGAATTTTTTAACAAGTTTAACCTCGTTTAAAATTTTACTTTCTGAAGCCTGTTGAACAATAGCATTCTGTGCTAATATTAGGGGCGTTACAAAATTTTCTCTATTAATTTTTTTAGCCTCAGGATTTTTAATTTTGTTATTTTTTTCTACAGCCTCGTCAATTTTTTTTGCCAAATCAGCAACATCTAAAACAGCGTCTGGGTTGCTAAGCATCCATGCAGGTATACCATCTGCATACTTATTTAAATTCTCTGCTTGATTTAATATTTTATTAGCTGATCTTCTAGATATTTTTTTTGATTTAACTAAACCATCAAGCCTAGCCTTTGCTCCATCAATGTTTTTACCTAATATCATTAGGTTTTGTAGTTTAGATCTTCTATTAGAATTGAAACTAATATTACTACTGCCTCCAACTAATCCTCCGACCGCGAATGAAAGAACAGATGTATTTACAAAATCACTTAAGTCGTAATCCTGTTTTAAAAATTCAACTCCTGCTTTTTCATTTACTATTCGGTTTACTATTTCTGTTTCACCAAATTGTTGAACATTCTCCTGGAGTGTTTCTTTGCTTCCTTCCCCTATAAACAGTCCGCCTGTTTTTACTAATGCCGGATATTTTTCGTTTATTTTATTAACCATCGTTGACCCAAAATCAACTTTCTTTTTAGATTTTGTTACGTTTTTAACAGCTTCTCTAATAGCGCTACTTTGATTCAAAAAATCATCTAATTTATTTAATACGGGTAATCTGGGATTTATTGGACCTGTCATGCCATATAGTCCGGCCATTAAATATTGTGCTTGGATGGCTAATTTTTCAGCTTCGTCGTCAGACAGCCCTTGCGCTTTAGCTTCTTTTAATGTATTTTCGTAACCAGTAACGGCACCAACCAACGATTGGAACATAGTAGCATCTAAAACTTTAGCGTTAAATGGTAGTTTTTTTCCAAAAGTTTCTAAGTTAATCATGTTCCTTGCTTTCTTACCGGTTCTTTTTCCTTTATTAGCAAGTTTAACATATTTACGGTAAGCGTCTACGGATTTAAAATTGTTCGCCGATGCCATGTATTTTGCCGATGCCATAACCCTTGAACTAGTTAATCCTTGAGTGCCTATTATATCAAACATTATTTTACCAAGCACATGCCCACCCTGAATTGCTCCACCAGAAAAATTGAAGTCATCCATAGGTTCTCCTTTAACTTGTATAGCAGTTCGAATATTTTTCATTTCCCCAGCGGATTTAGTATCTGATATATTAAAACCATTAGTCGTGTCATATATATTTCCGCTTTCGTCTTTTATATAGGTTACCCCATTAAATTCAGCGCCTGTTCCTTTAACGAAAAAATATTCAAGGTTATCAGATGATAATTCATCTTCAGCTTGTAATTCTCTCATTTGCCTTGCTCTTCCTTTTCCGCCAAATATATTTATTTTATCTTCAAGCCAATTAGAAGTGTCTTTTAATCCGCTTTGCACAAAACCGTCATATACAGCTTCACCAAGGTCAATAACATCATTTAGTGTTTTATCACTAGTACTAGAAGCAGCGTGCTCTTTTGCTTTTTTAATTCTTTTTTTTCTATCCTCTGTATCTTTTTTTAATAATTTAGAATAATTATTAATATTAAAATTACCAATTGCATCATAATCAAAATCAGTAAAATATCCCTTTGGATCATCTAAATTTCCTTCGGAAATTATATCTTTTTTTACATCTTCATAAAGTTTATTTTTATAAGCGCCAGGCGAAGATAATATCGTATTGATTACTGCTTTATCAACATTTCGGCTATCCATAGTATTTATATACAAACCTAAATATCTAGCTAACTTTCTTTGTTTTGCTATTTCTAAATTTTCTAAATCGTCTCCTGTATAAATAACACCTATTTTTTTTTCGTAATCTTTCTCGTTAAAATCATCAACTAATCCATTTTCATTTAAAAATCCTTGAAAATCATTTACGTTAAATTTACCCTTTTTGCTAAATCCCGCAAAATCTTTAGAGTTATAATATTTTTCAACAAATGAATTATCTTGATTTTTATTACTATATAAATGCGGATAATCTATATCTAAATCTTCGTCTATACTTTTTTTCTCTGCTACATAAGAAATATCAGCAGCCTTTGTTTTATATTTTTGAGAAAATCCTATCTTTGATTCGTCGTCTTCCTCAATATTTTCTGGTCCTTCACCAAGTAAATATTTTCCTAAAGCTAAATTTTCGTCAGTAGTATCTTTTAATTCAATTCCTTTAATAAGCTCTGATGCATCTTTAACTTTGTATTTTTGTAAGAATTTCCCCGCTTTGGAATTTGGGGATGGCGATTGCCCATTGCTAAATAAAAGGGAATTTGATGGGGCTTGTCCTGATGCGCGAAGTTCTAAATCGTCCTCTTCACTTTCAGGCGTAGGGTCAACACTAGGCATAGGGTTGTTTAATACATTCAAATTTGGCTTATTAGTAAAACCTTGTGATTTAATATATTCTTCTAGAGATAGGCCTGCCTGATCTGCTAAAGCTTTTACATCAGCGAAAGATTTAAAATCACCAGAAGGTGACCAATAACCATCATTGTTGTCCATCATAAAATTTAATTTTCAAATTGAACCTTATCACCAACCATCTGCATGTTTAGTATATTCGGGTTTTTTATAATTGCATTATCTTTAGGATAATAGTTTGTATCGTTTTTACTGTATGGTGCATATCCTCCATCTGCTCGCTTTTGCGCAACACCGTATCCTCCAAGTTCAGGGTACCAAATATATTGCACTCCATTTCTACCAGCAAACTGTTGTATCTCTCCTACTTTAACACGAGGAGATGATGGATTATTTGCGAGGGATTGTTTTGTATTGTATTCATCTAATCCAACTTTATGAACCTCAGCCATATTTTGAACTAACGCGGTAGCTACTGCCTCGCGTTTCTCTTCAAAACTAGCGTCTGGACTAACGCTTCCCATTGCTGTTATAAAGCTTTGTCCGTCAATTAAATCATCATATATTAAAGATTCAACTTGTTGTGGAGTAAGAGTTCTAGTTAGTTTGTTCTTGTACATGGACTGGTCCTTTTCATTAAAAGTTTTCCCTTGTTTTCCATTATCCATCATAGCTTCTGCTTCATCTACAATTTCCATGCCTATAGCGTCATCTTTAATAGCAAAGTCGTCTAATTCGTCGTGCGTTAATATAGTGCCGTCTTTTAATTTATATGTTGGTGGGTTATTGCCATTTAATATAAGTTGATAACCACCGTCTTGGCCCAGTGCTTGAGCTAATTGTTTTGATTTATTTGGGTCAGTTACATTAGACATTTTGCCTAATTTTACGTTTTCTCTATACTCCGCTTTAAGGTTAAATACATCTTCCATGTAACCATTCAAAGTGGCAGCTCCATTTTTTAAAACAGCTATCTGTTGTTCGCCTATTATCTTATCTTCAGGCGAGCCATTCTGCATTCTTTTATATATTTCTGCTATTTCTGTTTTATTGGCATACATTTGATTTTGTATTACCCCCACATCATCGCCTGTTACTTTTTGCAAATCAGCTTGGAAACCAGTGTGGTTTTTTAAATCAGAGTGTATTTTATCATTTGCTGCTTTTTGAGATTGTGCCGCCGCTAATAAATTTTTAGATTTAAATTGATTAGCTAGACCTAAGTTAACAGTTCTATAGCTCCCACTTTTACCAGCGTTATATTCTCCTTTAATTAAAGCCGC
>Ga0181389_1000873_pt1 | contig 12142 bp, 7 predicted proteins | sample 12SPOviralmetaG_FD_130121 | JGI IMG/M metagenome (GOLD analysis project Ga0181389, IMG submission 130121) | Marine viral communities from the oligotrophic San Pedro Time Series (SPOT) site, San Pedro Channel, CA, USA - 12 SPOT_SRF_2010-06-29 | ecosystem: Environmental > Aquatic > Marine > Strait...
AACTCTACTTTCTTTTCTAACTGTTTCATAATATCCTTCCGTCTGTTTGTATTGTTTAGACCTTGCAACCTCCGAAAAGGTTACAAGGTAATTTATATTTTTAAGCGTAACTTTCTTCTGTGATAATTGATGGGTAATTTTCATAGAGACCATCTCGACCCATGAAGGTACTAGGAAAAGCTCGTCTTATCCATCCGTATCTTGCATTGGTTTTTAGTTGTTTAACAGTGTACTTTTTAGGGTCATTTAGGTGACTGTTTCTCAATGAGTAGTCGTTAAAGGTCGTGAAACCTATCTCTATCGATTTCTTGTTTACCTTAGTTATATAAGCTGGAAAGACTAGGAGATTGTTATCTTCATCTCTTAAGTTAGTTGTAACAGCAACTGGAACACCCTCGTGAAACTGTTGCATGAATAACGCGTCTCGTTTGTCTTTCTGTTGTTTAATTGAATTTTCAGCGACCTCTAATTCATGATTGGTGAAATCATCAAAGTCTTTAGTTAGTTTTAAGTTAGTCATAATATCCTCTCGTTTGTTTCATTACTTAGACTATTGTTGAGAGGAAAAGGTTACAGGTTTATTTATTTTTTTTTATGTGAGATAACTTGGTTATTAATAGACACCCACTCTCTCTCTTATAAATGTTTAAACAAGGTATATACCTAGATATATTATGTACACATCATCTAGTATGTACAACATATTGTGTCTATATAACAACATACTATATATGGTATAGGTATAGAGATACACTATATATAGGGGGGTTTAATGTGAGGTGGTGTGTAGTGTAGTGTGTATCCCTTAGAGATTATCTGTTAATTTTTATACATTAGAAAGCTGGTACAAAAGAGAATGGTACTTTACCAGTAAAGGTACCAAGTTAGTAATGATGTATCATTGGTAACTTGCAGTAAAGGAAACAGAGGAATAGAGCTAACCCTGTGTCACTCCCTCCCAAAAACCAGAATGAACTCAATAAGTAACATTTAAATATGTGAAGTAATAGCCTATTACGCTAGTTACCATGGTCCTGCTAGTCCACTTATGTTTGCTTGTGGTCCTTTGTCCTTTTCTAAAAGCAGGAAGAACGAAGTGTTTGTATATCCACTATACCACCTTGTATTTTTAATGGTAGTATTTACTTAGGGTGAATTACTATCGTAGGAGTTTCCTCCTTTCGCCTACGCCCTGTCAGTAGTTCACCCTAGTTTTCTAATTAAATATATACATTAAATACAGGGTAGGTTATAATAAAGTACGATTGACGATTATTCATAATTGTCTTCCTTTGTTTGATAGTACGCCCTCCAGCAATGGAGGGTTTGCTATAGTAACAGTATGAATTTTATTTATGTACTTGATTGCGACATCTGTTTGCACCCTTACTGGGAGGATGAGCTTATCAATGGTGTCTGCCCAGGATGCCAAGAGTATGAAGAAGAATAAAAAATTTTTTTTACCCACCTAAAATAACACATAGTTTACAATAGAGATGCCTGGAAAATCCAGGTGCAGCGTATGAGGATACGCTTCTATTTATAATAAGAAGGGAAAACTTTTCATCTAAGAAACAGTATGTGGTGTACAGTGTAATGGAGAAATGTTTTTGTGGATTGTTATATTTTTCATAACAGTTTGGACAACTGTACGTGACAGAGCCTCGCTTCGGCGAGGTTTTGTGTTATGATAGTAGAAACTACATAGGAGTTAATATGCCAAAAGGTATAGGTTACCCAAAAGGGATGAAGAAAAAATCCAAAAAAGGTAAAAAGAAAAAGAAGTAAGTATGGCTGAATATCAAGGTAAGTCTGTTAAGTTAAACAGTCCATCTAGGATTGGTAAAGGCGAACCAGGACATGGAAGAAAAAAATTCAAAGTATTTGTGCAAGATGGTAGCAAAGTTAAAAAGGTTATGTTCGGTGACCCAAACATGGAGATACGGAAAGATAACCCAAAAGCTAGAGCATCATTTAGAGCAAGACACAAATGCAGTACAGCTAAAGATAAAACAAGCCCAAGATATTGGTCTTGTAAGATGTGGTAAGGAGTAAGTATGGCAGCTAAAAAAAGTTTGTATTACAATATGAACAAAAGAAAAAAAGCTGGTACCAGTAGGTCTAAAAAGAACTCTACTATAAGCCCAAAAGCGTATGCAAATATGAAAAAGGGTTTCCCCAAAAAGAAAAAATAATTTGATACCTTGTCCATCCTGTGACGAACACTTATCAGTAATTGATGGTAAAGTAGTATGTATGAATAAGGATTGTAAGAAATATGGCAAGTAGACCTTTATGTTACGCAGGAGGATGCCATAGACCTTTGCCTAAAGGTAAGCGTAAATATTGTTCTGATAGATGTGCTAACAGAATAAACATGCAAAAAAAACGAGCTAGAAAAGCTGGTAAAGAATGGCAACAGGAAGATGATAGTTTAGACATACCATCACAAAAACCCAGTGTTGCAACAAGGCGTGGTCAAGTATACGAAGATATTAAATCATCTGGACTTGCACAAGAGATATACGAAAAAACTATAACGCTTACGGATGTTGCAAAAATATTAGAGACAACACCTGCAGCAGTACAGATGGCATACCAGGCGTATTTAGAAGATTTACAAACAGAACAAGCCCAGGAAACATGGGCTTTACCAGTAGTAGCAGAAAAAACACTAGAAGATTTTGACGAGTTTAGAGATAGGTACTTTAGAACAGAACAAGGCATACCATATCTAACACCTAAGTTTCATAAAAACTGGATAGAAAATATTATGGAAGCTATAGAGACTGGTGGGCAACACATGATATTATCACCACCACGACATGGTAAAACGGAACTGCTTATACATTTTGTTGTATGGCTTATTGCTAAAAACCCTAACATAAGAATTATGTGGGTAGGTGGTAACGAAGACATTGCAAAGAACTCTGTTAGTGCAGTTATGGACCAGTTAGAAAATAATGAATTGTTAATAGAAGAACTTTGTGGACCTGGACCAACATTTAAACCTAAAACAAAATCTAGTAAATCATGGTCACAAAATGGTTTTACAGTAGGCACACGAACAGTCACAGGTATCAAGTCACCAACAATGGTAGGACTTGGACGAGGTGGTAAAATTTTGTCTCGTGACTGTGACATAATTATTGCTGATGACATTGAGGACCACAGCTCTACTATGCAACCAGCATCAAGAGAGAACACAAGAAACTGGTGGACTACAACATTATCAAGTCGTAAAGAGGAACATACGGCAATGATTGTTATTGGTTCTAGACAACACTATGACGATTTATATTCACACTTAGTAGATAATGAAAGCTGGTCTACAACAGTAGAACAAGCACATGATGTAGCTTGTACACTACCAGACTGGGATAATGATGTACATAAAAAATGTATGTTGTGGTCAGAGAAAAGAACTTACAAGTGGTTAATGGGTAGAAAGTCTGCTGCAGAAACTACAGGTGGTAGAGCGATTTACGAAATGGTATATCTTAATGTAGCTATGCCAGATGGTCTAAGTTTATTTTCTTCCGAGGAGATAGAATATTGTAGAGACCAGACTAGAGATATTGGGCAGGTACCTGCTAATGTACGATTAATAGCAGGACTTGACCCTGCATCAACTGGATACCAAGCAGCATTTTTGTGGGGATACAATCAAGAAGACGACACTTTGTTTATGATTGATATGGAAAACTCTTTAGGTGGAGGTATACCACAGGCACTAGAAATAATTAAAAAATGGTTTCAAGAATATAACCTAGCACACTGGGTTATCGAGGAGAATGGATTTCAAAGAGCAATACGACAAGATAAATCAATTAGAGAGTTTGCTGCAAAGCATGGTGTATTTTTAGAAGGTACACAGACTTATGGTAACAAGCATGACCCAGTTTATGGTGTTACTGCTATGAGACCATTGTTTGCAAATAAGCTAATTAATTTACCTTATCGTAGCTTTGAGGCACAAGAAAAGGTAAACTTATACAGAAGTCAGTTAGTGTATTTTAGTTCTGCTCAAAACAAGAGTAGGTCAGTAGGTACAAAGTCTGACATAGTTATGGCAAGTTGGTTTCCAATGAAGACAATAAGGCGTTTACAAAAAGAGAAACTTGCTACAATGGGTATGGATTACTCACCTAGTTTTACAGGTTATGAAGGACTAGGAATAGATTTAGATAGTTGGAGATAAATGGTCAAGACAGCAGATGAATTATACAGCAGAGTATATGAACTACGACAACTCAACTCTGTTATGTCAGCAGACAAACACAATGTAAGAGCGATACTTAATGGTGGTGCAGACGGATTAAAAGCATTACTTGGTAAAGATATGCGTGACATGGATTACAAACAGTTACCTGCACCTAACTTACTTATGTCTGCGTTAGAGAGATTTGCACAAAAAATTGGTAGAGCACCAGATTTAAAAGTAGATATTTTTAATGATAAAGATAGTGAGAGAGCTACAAAAAGAGCAGAGAAACTAGAACGCATTGTTACTGCTTATGACGATATACAAAAATTAGATTTACAATTACCACAAGTTGGTAGATGGTTACCTGGTTATGGCTTTGCTGTATGGGTACTAAAAGAAAAAGTAGATGCAAATGGAGTACCATATCCATACGCAGAAATTAAAGACCCTTATCTTTGTTACCCAGGACATTTTGGTGCAGACCAACAACCTAAAGAGTTAGCAATACTGCAAAGAATACCTCACGCAGAATTAGCTAGGACTTATCCACAGTTTAAAAATGTAATTATGGATGAAGTGAATGATGAGTACAACACAATGGCTTACATGTCTAGTCACGACAAAACATGGGCTAACCAAGATGGAACAGGTAAAGTTGTTGCAGAGTATTATGATGATGAAGGTACTTATGTTTTCTTACCAGAGAACAAAATTATATTAGATTTTATACCTAACCCATTAAAGTCTGGACCAAGATTTGTTATAGCAAAGCGTTTTAGCTTTGACCAACTACAAGGACAATTTCATCATGTTATAGGATTGATGGCTAATATGGCAAAGATAAATATTCTATCTGTCATTGCAATGGAAGATGCTGTGTTTACAGAAACCAACATCATTGGCGAGATAGAAAGTGGACAATATAGAAAGGGTAGGTTCGCTGTAAACTATTTGACACCAGGTAGTCAAGTATCAAAACCAGTAAACAACTTACCTTATCAGTTGTTCCAACAGATAGATAGATTAGAAAGACATCTTCGCCTAGGTTCTGCATATCCAGTATCAGATGATGGGCAATCGCCTAATGCTTTTGTTACTGGTAGAGGACTAGAAGAACTTGGTCAGTCATCATCACTGCATGTAAAAGAATATCAAACAGTTATGCAAGACGCTTTACAGCAAATAGACGCTAAAAGACTAGAGTGGGATGAAGCAATGTATGGCAAGATGCGTAAACCTATTGCTGGTTATCGTAAAGGCACAGCATTTAAAGAAACTTATGTACCAGAAAGTGATATAGGACAACTATATAAAACACGCAGGGTATATGGAGTTATGGCTGGTTTTGATGAACCACAAAAAATTATTACTGGTTTACAATTAAAACAACAAGGTGTAATAGATATGCAAACATTACAAGAAAATTTAGATGGATTAGATAACATCTCACAAATACAAAATAGAGTTAATGCAGAAAAAGCAGAGACTGTATTGTTTGAAGCACTTATGGCACAAGCAGCACAAGGTAATATAAAAGCTAGTTTGGCTGCTAAAGAGATTAGAAAAAATCCACAGAACATGACAGAGATACTAGACGAGTTTTATACAGAAGAAGAAGTTCAAGCACAAGAACAGCAACAGGCAGCTGCACAACCAGAACCAGATATAGCATCTGTTCTTTCGCAGTTAGGTGGAGGATTACCTCCAGAACAGGTAGCAGCTGGACCTGCTATACCTCCAGGAGCTGGTCTTGTCTAACCCAGATAAAATTAATGAACAGTTTATTGATATAATAAATCAAGAAGACTGGAACCAACCAGCTTTTACAGAAGAAGTAGAAACAATTATAAATTTATCTCCTATTGTTAGACCAGAAGAAGCATTAGGTGATGTACCTTTAGGTAGTTTTATTATTCCTACGCCAATACCAAATGTTTACATTAGTGTAGCTTTAGGGTTTGAAATAGATAATGGAGATGATTATGGTTCGCAAATCTAAGTCGTTTAAACAAGCAACAGATATGACAGTAGACGGAGCGTATGCAGATTTAGTTGTACCACCAAGAATGGAAGGCGACCCAACAGGACAATCAACAGCTATCGAAGGTCAGATAGATGCTATAAAGAATGAAGTTGCAGCTACAGGTGGTATGCCTAGTGCTGCTATAACACAACAACCAATAGGTGATGTATTTAATACTCCTACACAATTTCCAGATGAACCTGGATTTGTACCAGAGAAACAATTAAGTACACCTACACCAATAAGCGAAGCACAAGTTACTAAGCAAGTATTGCTAGATAGGTTCCCAGAACTAAAATATAGGTTTATCTAATGTCGTTTTATATGAACTGGGGTCAAGAGTGGCTTAAGTCACAAAAAGAACACAACCTTGACAAACAAGCTGTAGAACAAGCTAAAAGTTCTATGTCTGAAATAGAAGTAGAAGCACTAGGTAAAAAAACATTAGACTTCCAATCTATGAACCCTAACGAAGATAGTGACTTACCATACGCAGCAGCATCTATGGGATTGACAGGTACAGATTATTACAATCTTTGGAAAGATACAGAGACAGTTGTACCAGACCCTAAAGAAGATTTTGTTAAAAAAAGAAGTACCTCTTTTTGGCAACAGATAAAAGATGGTGTACAAAAAACTAAAGATGTACAACAAGAGACTAGACAAGATTTATGGGGTGATGCACAGTTAAGAAAAAGTACAGTAGTTAATGCTCTAATTGTAGGACTTAATGCTAGGTTCCAAGACTTCCAAGTTGGTGGTGCTAACTCTTATGGTGTCGCAGCTAAAGCAGAATTGCAAAGACTAGCTGCAGAACAAGGTAAAGAATTAGATAGAGACTACTCTAGATTTGTTGGAGACCCAGAAACAGAAGATAATGAAATACCTATAACCTGGAAGCTACAATCTTTTATCAAAGGTTTAGAAGCTGGTGCAGTAAGAAGTGCTATTAAAAAAGGTGCAAGAACATTAGGATTTGAATTAACAGAAGAACAATTAAACTTAGCTCCATTAGCAGTAACAGATAGTTTAAGTTTTTTAAATACACAAAAAGATTTTAAATTTACACAAACAGATATAGAAGTTATTAATAAACATTTTCCTAGTGTGTATAGAGAAAACTTAAAGATTGCACAAGATGGCGAAGTAAGAGAACCAACACTACAAGAAAGATTAGAAGCATATATAGATACATCTAATCAGTTGTTAGGTTCTGGTAGTACAGAAGGTATAGAGCAATACTTCGGTTCTAATGAATACTTTCAAGAAGCTATGACTTCTAGAGAAGGTTTTAAAAGATATAGCATACCAGCTACACCAGGTGACCAGATTAGATATACACTTACTGGTTCATTAGGTGGAGAATACTCACCATTAAACAATGTTATAGCTGATGTAAAACTAGAAACAGAAGGATACATAAATGATTTAGTTGATACTTATAACAAATCAGATATGTCAGATGACGAATTTCAAACAAAGTTTAATGCTTTGTTATCTGCAGAACAAGATAAAATATCTGATTTAAACTTTGAACCTAAACACGGATGGAATGCTTGGATAGGATTTATTTCAAACCTAGGTGGTATGGCATTAACAGACCCAACTATGGTTTTACCTGGTGTTGGTATTACTGGTAAAACAGCTACAACAAAAACATTAACCAGTGTAGGTAGAGAACTAGATGATTTTCTAAAAGCAGGTGGACAATCAGCAGATTTTTGGATTGACAAAGACCCTGTGATACAAGGTATGGCAGAGGTAATAACTAAAGCTGTTGATGATGGAGCACCTATTATGACTTACTTAGTAAGAAATGGTTTCAGTGCAAGTATGGCAAAAGAAGTTGTTGATAATCCAGACAAAGTATTTGATGTAATTAAAGATAGTTTAACTGGTGGCGTTATATCTGATATTCGTTTCAAAGGCAACAACTTAACACAAGCTAATGATTTCCATATACAAGCCAAAGTATTGAATGATAACTTTTTAGATAACTTATATGCAGCTATGACTGATGACCAGTATCAAGCAACATATATGCGTGGTGGTGGTAGAAAATCTGGTAATCCAGTTCGTACACTCCAGTCAAGTTTTAAAGATATTTTTGGTGGTACAGATGTAAGACTACCATCAAGACCATGGGCATACCTAACAGAAGTAGATAGAGCTGTAGATACATTTGTTAAAACAGGTTATATGTTTTCTATACCAGAAAATAAAATAGATGATTTGCTTATTAAGTTTCATGACAACATACAAGCAAAAGATTACAGAGGAGCACAAGCTGTATTCTATGATGAGCTAATAAAAACAGAAGGAGCATTACAACTTAGATATACATTTGGTGTAGCAGACAATGAAATAAAAGAATTTATGTCTGACCACTTAGATGATGTTAGAGGATTTGGTGAAAAGGGTAGGACATACAGACCTGCACTTAGCAACAAGTTCTATGATAGAGCAGCTATGCAAGAAGGTTTAGACCCTATAGCTAGAGCACAGTTTGCTAATACATTGCTATCTGAAACAGATAAACAATGGGCTACGCAACACGCACTAGGTATGGTAGGACAAGCTATGGACTTAACAATTAATGTTCCAGATTTAAAACCAATACTTAGATATACAGGTATGCGTAGAAGATTGCGTAACAAAATATTTAAAAAGAATGGGTTTGAAGAAAGCATGGATGCAGTACGACAATCTGTAGATGAAGGAAAGCTAGGTACTTTTTATGACCCATCTACACCAATAGGTAATGAACTTAAAGGTGTTATTGCAGATGGACTAGATGACCCTGGTGTACTGTTTAAATATGGTGCAGAAGTTATACCATTTAAAGCTACAGATATGGCGTTTACTTTTATTAGTAGAGTATGGATGCCTTTACAGTTAGTTACTCGTGTAGCTTTCCCATTAAAAATTACTACTGATGGCAACTTAAGAATGGCAGCTAGAGGTATGTCTTCTATATTTAGAGACCCATGGGAGTATATGAAACTAATATGGAATGACCCTAATGCTGCAATGGTTAAATTAATACAAGCACAAAACCCAGACTTTAAACCATACACTGCTCTTACTGGACCATTTAGAACTACAGCAAAAGTATTAGATGAAAAGTATCCAGAGTTTATTAGAAAAGGATTAGGTGCTTTAAAAGAAAATAACGCTAAGTTCGGTTTACCAGAAGTACAAGACCTGTACGAAAGAGACCCAAGGTTTACAAGTGTCTTTAGAAAGAACAGAGGTGACTGGGAAGATATAAGAAAGTATGCCAGTGCAGAAGAAGTTGCAGAAGGTGCTGCTACAAAGATAGGTTTAGAAGATGATTATATAGAAGCGTATGCAGACTATTTAATTACACAAATGGCACATGACCCATTTATGCCAGTAGTTGCACAAGCAATGAAAAAGAATTTAACAGATGAAGAAGTTGTAGACATTATACAAAGAACACCATATCTTATGGATGAGATACAAGATATGAATAGAAAGATATTGTCTATTAGAAGTGTTGATAAATCATCACAAGTTATACCAGTTATAACTACACAACAAGACTTTATAGATTTTGTTAAACATCACAAGATGACCATATCTAACTTCACTGCTAACCAACAAGACTTAATGGATATTATTGCACAAGGTAAAGTTGGTAGAACAAACATTAGAAGTCTTGATGTAGCTAAACAATTTAACAGAAAAAAGATTAAAGAAGATATAACTCCAATGATGTTAGAAGTATTAGAAGATTTACCTTTTACAGTGCCAGGTGTTAAGAGCGAAGTCAAAGGTTTTGCAGCTAAGTATGGTGCATTTATGGATGCGTTGTTCTTTGCAGTCGGTCAATCAGAAGCAACACTATCACGAATACCTACATTTAAACAAGCGTATTATCACTTCTTAGAAAGCAACTTAGTGTTTGGTACAAGAAAATCTTTACAAGATGTTTTAGATGCACACTATGACCCAGAGAATGTAATTAACTTACCAGGAGATTTAGTAGCTGCAGTAAAAAGAAACTTAACAGACGCAGAAGTACCATTCGAGCAAATAGAAGAAGTGATGAATAAAGTAGTTAAACAAAGATTACAAGTTACAGATGATGCTGTAACATTTGTTGCGTATAACGCAGATAACAAATACTCACCTAGAGTATTACAATCAGTATCTAAGAACCAAACAGTGTTAGATTTAAATTTAGCTAATGCAGAAAGTAAAGCATACAGTATTGAAACTGCAGGTAGAATTAGATTAGGTGATGAAAATACAAAGATAGGTTCATACTATTCATCACTACCAAGAAGGAATGTATTAGTTGATGGTATCCTAGACAAATCACAAGACATGCAATTTAGTAGAGCAATAAGAGAGTTTCACAAAGATACAGGTAAAAATACTTTTAACATTACTTCTGACTTTAAAAAGTTAATTAAAGAAAATCCTACACCTACTATCAAAGAACTAAGAAAAGTGTTGCAAATGGGTAATGCTAAATATGATGATGTCGCAGAACTAATGCAGCAAACAGGATTACTTGCAATGGTAGATAGTAATGCAGGAAAACTTGTTATGAATAATGCACGAAAGAGTGGAGTAATCTCACAGTTTACAGAGATTGAGTATCACACAATGTTAGACCTAGATGGTATAAGAACTGACAATGTTAGAAACATGACATTTAATGACTTAAACAAAACAGCATCTGGTTATGCGTTTGAGTTACACAACAGATTATTGTACAACTTGTTAGAAAGAGGATACTTAGCAGAAGCATACAAAGTAGGACTACCTTTCTTTGAAGCATACAGAGAAGTGTTAGGAAGATGGACACAACTAGCTGCTGCTAACCCTAGAGCAGGAGCACAAGTAGGATTTGCATACAGAAAAGGTATAGAGAATAACTATATATATTCGGATAAGTTTGGTGAGAAGTATCTTATTATACCTGTAGGTGGAACAGCACTAGAAAATTATGTTAAAACAGAAGGTGAAGGACTTTGGACTGATGATATAAGTTTGACAGAAAGTAATATCATACTTAAAAGAAGTTTACCTATATCAGCATTAGGTGTAGCTGGTGGTGGATTGTTACCACCATTAGGACCAGTAGTTGCTATACCAACAGGATTTGTTACTAGAGATAATCCAGAGATTAGAAGATTACTAGAAAGAACTATCTTCCAGTTTGGTTTGCCGTTTGACAGTATGGGTAGTGGAGATATTAAAGACATACTAGGAGAAATACTTGTAGAAGAAAACATACCAGCTACAGGTAAGAACATGTTTAACTCTGTTGCTTCTAAATTAGGTATATCTGGTATAGATGAAGATTTATATTTAGCTGCTACTACACAAGCAACACAAATAGCATCAAAACTTTACCCTAATAAATCTGATGACCCACAATTTTTATTCGATACAGCTGCAATTATACGAGATAACATATACCAGTTAAAAGCCTGGGATAGAAACATCAACCCATTAGTACCAAAACTTAATGTGTTATATCGTATAGATGCAGACAACGATACTTTTAATGAATGGTACGGAAGTACACAAGAAGTATCTGGTGTTGTATGGAACAGTTTTGTTGAGTTATCAGTTGTACATGGTTTTTATCAAGACTTAAGAGAACAATATGCTCTCACTATGGGTAGCAAACAAGCAGATTATGAAGCTACATTGGATGTTGTTAGGTTACTTGGTTTAGATATTTATGATTTAGAAACTTCTTTTACAACTGCACAGTTACAGCTTAAGGGTAAAAACATATCAGAGAGTGGACCTATGGCTAGAACAAAACCAGAGTATGATTTCTTAACAGACAATAAAGAATTGTATTCTGATTATGGTTCATCTATTTTATATTTCTTTGACAAGCTAGGAACTGGTGAAGTTGATTA